>Ga0209903_1000061_pt1 | contig 44669 bp, 40 predicted proteins | sample OrgsoiDNA2013051_FD_185801 | JGI IMG/M metagenome (GOLD analysis project Ga0209903, IMG submission 185801) | Permafrost soil microbial communities from the Arctic, to analyse light accelerated degradation of dissolved organic matter (DOM) -... | ecosystem: Environmental > Terrestrial > Soil >...
CCGGCCTGATTGCCTTGGTGCCGAATATTCAGTCGCCGCTCGGTCTGGCGGCGGCGATGGGCATTTGGGGGATCACTCAGGCTGCGCTGTTCCTGGTCAGCCATGTGCGTTTGATGAAGGCTGCGCCTGAGGCGCCGGCCTTTGCTGCGTCGCTGAACATTGCCGGGGCCAACCTGGGGATCGGTTTGGGCGCCATGGTTGGCGGCCGGGTGATCAACGCTGTTGGTCTGGGCGGTCTGGGTTTCGCGGCGGCCGCGTTTATCCTCGCTTCGATCCTGCTGGCCATGGCGCTGATGACCATGAAGCCGCGTGAGATTCTCACAGTTCAGTAAACAGCTCGCGTCGGGCACCTTCGGTAATCGCCACAATGCCGGGGTGCTTGACCTTGCGCTCCACCGAAATGGCGTAGAACGACTCGGTGACCGCGTCGGTCTGGCCGATCAACTCCACGCCGTATTGGCGTTTCACCTCGTCGGCAATCACGCTCGGGCCGATAAAAATCCCGCTGCCGGATTGGCCGAAGGCCTGCATCAGCGCGCTGTCGTCGAACTCCCCAACGATACGCGGTTGAATCTGCTGCTCGGCAAACCAACGTTGCAAACGACTGCGCACCACTGTTTCCGGCCCCGGGATCAGCAAGGGTGCGCCGTGCAGGCTACGGGGGAAGTCCTGACCGTACTGCGCCGCCAGTTCTGGAGTCCCGAAGAAGCTGATCCCGCATTCCCCGAGCTTCTGGCTGTAGCCCTTGATGTCCAGGTGCGAAGGCATCGGGCTGTCGGAGATCACCAGGTCCAGGCGCTGGATCGCCAGGTCGGCGAGCAAACGTTCCAGTTTGTCCTCGCGGCAAGTGATGCGCAGCGGCTCGCTCAACTCCATGGTTGGCGCGATCAGCCGATAGACGATGGATTTGGGCACCACGTCCGCCACGCCGACCCGAAACAGAATCTGTTGTTCATTGGGCTGGGCGCGGAGCATCAACTCCAACTCTCCACCGCGCTGGAACATCTGCTCGGCATACGGCAAGGTCTGGCGCCCGGCCTCGGTGAGTTCCAGATTGCGCCCGACCCGCCGAAACAATTCGATGCCGTAGGTTTGTTCGAGCAAGGAAATCTGCCCGCTGATGGTCTGCGGCGTCAGGTTTAGCTGCTCACAGGCGCGCACGATGCTGCCAGTCTTGGCCACCACCCAGAAGTAATGCAGCTGTCGATAATTCAGCATGTGCCAACATCCCCCCGTAGGAGCTGCCGAAGGCTGCGATCTTTGCTTTTAAAAGATCAAAAGATCGCAGCCTTCGGCAGCTCCTACACATCAAGTGTTCAGTTCCAGAAGTTATGAGTTCGTATAAACCGAAGTATAACCGCTAAAAATACGAATTTTCCTGAAGTGTTTGTCTCCCTAGAATGCCTCGCTATCGACAGCGCGCCTTTTCGCGCTTGTCCGTTCTATCGAGGAAAGCCCCATGAAACTTACCGCTACGGCGCTGTTGATCACGTCTTTACTGGTATTGGCCGGTTGCGACCAGGCAGAAAAGAGTGCCCAGCAACTGATGGGCAAAGCCGCCGAAACCGCCAAGCAGGCCATCGACGATACGCATAAAGCCGCAGAGCAAGCGATCAGCGATGCCTCCGGCGGGCTGATTGGCAAGAAAGAACAACCGAAGAAAGAGTCGGAAAAAACCGAATCTTCGTCCCAGGAAATCTAAACCGTCTTAAAACGAGTCAGGACTGACCCATGGAATACCTTTTAGAACTTGCTGCAAGCCCCACCGCCTGGGTCGCCCTGGCCACGTTGATCGTCATGGAGATCGTGCTCGGCATCGATAACCTGATTTTCATCTCGATCCTGACCAACAAGTTGCCGATGCAGCACCGCCAGAAGGCGCGGCGTATCGGTATCGGCATGGCACTGATCCTGCGACTGGCGCTGTTGAGCACCATCGCTTTCATCGTGCAGTTGACTGAGCCGGTTATCGATATCCTCGGCCAGGTGTTCTCCTGGAAGGACATCATCCTGATCGCCGGTGGCCTGTTCCTGTTGTGGAAGGCAACCACCGAGATCCATCACAGCATGGACCCGGCGCCGGAAGATCCGAAGTCGGCCACCTCTGGCGTGAGCCTGGGCTTTGCGGCGGCGATTGGTCAGATCCTGATGCTGGACATGGTGTTTTCCATCGACAGCATCATCACTGCCGTCGGCATGACTGAGCATTTGCCGATCATGATCATCGCGGTGGTGGTGTCGGTGCTGGTGATGTTGTTGGCTGCTGACCCGCTGGCCAAGTTCATCAACGACAACCCGACCGTGGTGATGCTGGCTCTGGGCTTCCTGATTATGATCGGCATGACGCTGATCGCCGAAGGCTTCGGCGCCCACGTACCGAAAGGCTACGTCTACGCTGCCATGGCATTCTCGGCAACGATTGAGGGGCTGAACATGATGTCCCGGCGGGCAAAGCAGAAGCGACTGACTGCTGAAGCTTAACAGGCGCTGAAAAAGAAACGGCCGCCTGTGCTCGAAAGAGCCCAGGCGGCCGTTTTTGTTCGGCTGTCCTTAGTGCGCGGTGGCGGGACGTGTCGCTGGTTGGTCGGCTTTCGCCGCGGGCGCCGATTGCACCGGGTGATGATAGTGACGTCGGGTAATGCGCAGTACTCCCCACAACATGGCGGCGGCGACGGTCAGCCAGCCGGATATCAGCATTACGATTGTCAATGTCAGGCTCATCGGTGCCTCCTCTTTGCCCTGCTGCGGGCACACACGCTATTCAAATGACAGTCTAGTCGCTGCCATGTTTCAGGCTATTGACCAAAGGTCTCCTGTCACCAACCCGTTCGCTCTATCGAATGCAAACGACTACCGCTTAAGGCTATACCGCTGCGGCGCGGCATCCTATGATCAACAGCCAAGCCGGGAGTACGGTTGCCTGGCGTCTGAACAAGAGAGTGATGATGGTGCGGGTATTTTCTCGAATTCGAACTGCGGTACTGGTAATGGGCTGCGTGGCCGGGCTGGCGGGTTGCGCCGGTAGCGTGGCGCCTGAGGTCAAGCGTCTGCCGGAACGTGTGGAGCTCAGCGGTACGTTCTACCGGGGCAAGGCCAATGAAAGCGGGCCTCAGGTGCTGGCGAGCCTGCTGTCCCAGCAGGGTGTCGTGATTACGCCGGGGTTGCTCGAAAAGCCCCTGCATTTGCCGGGTGCCGAGGCGCAGTTGCAGCAGAACATGCAGAATCTGGCCCGCGAGTACGGCATGGTGGTCTATCCCGTCGACAGCAATCTGCCTGCGCTATTGACCCAGGTCGCGGCCGGTTATCCGGTGATGGTGCGTTTCACCGAAGGCTCGGCGTTCTGGGCCGAGCCGCGGTACGCCATCCTTGCCGGGTACAACCGTCATAAGCAGACGGTGTTGTTGCGTTCTGGGATGAACCATCGGTTGCTGATGAGCTTCAGTTCATTTGAGTCGTCCTTCAAGGATGCTGGCGGTTGGGCTGTGTTGATCCAGAAGCCAAACCAGATTCCGGCCAAGGTCGATGAGCAGCGTTGGCTCAAGGCGGCAAGCGATTTGGGTCAGGCCGGTCAGGAGCAGGCGGCTGCGCGGGCGGCCAAGGCGTTGAAGGCTCAGTAGCTCTGTTGGTCATGTAGCTCCGTTCGTCACCTCCAGGGCACCGTCGTGTGCCCTGGGCCTCTTATGGATAAGGCCCGGATGTTTTGCGGGTCAGCCCCAAGGAGGCTTCTATGTCTCAGCCCACTTCCCCGCGCGGCCCTCACTCATCCGAGCATTCGTCCGGCCATGAGTTGGACTTCGATCCCGATTCGCCGGACCTCGCCGATCCTCAGGTCGATCCTGTCGGGCCTGCCAGAGCGCCGAAGGATGTGGCGCCGGGCGAGGACGATAAGAAACCGGCGAAGCCTTACGATCCGCTCGCCGATCTCAAACCCTGACGTACAGTGAGGTGTTTATGTCTACCGATTCGAGTTTTGACGACAAACGTCCGGACAGCGTCCCGACGACTCCCGAAGACGATATGGACCCGGTGATGGATCCGGACAGTCCGTTAAGGGATCCCATGGCGCGCCCAATGGTGGTGTCGACGGAGCATCCCCATGGCCACAGAGACCCGAGTGCCGGGGATGGCATTCCGGATGACGACCAGATGCCGTTGCCTAACGATTAACGCTGGACGAAAAAAAGCCCCGAATATTCGGGGCTTTGTTTTGGTTGTCGCGGATTACTTTGACGCTTCAACCACACCGCTTTGACGGTGTTTCAGGTTCTTCGCAGCTTTGTACTGCAAGGCAACCGACGGCGCGTTGTTGCTCTTGCCGGTTTCGACCCAGCTACGGATCCGCGTGGCATCGGCAAAGTGCGTGTACTTGCCGAACGCATCGAGGATCACCAGGGCAACCGGGCGATTGGCCATGGTGGTGACCAATACCAGGCAGTGGCCAGCGTCGTTGGTGAAGCCGGTCTTGGTGATTTTGATATCCCAGTTGGCCTTGTTCACCAAATGATCGGTGTTGTGGAAGCCTAAGGTGTAGTTGGGTTTACGGAACGAGACAGTCGTTTCCTTGGTGGTAGTCAGTTCGGTCAGCAACGGATACTTACGGGCGGCGATCAGCAATTTGCTCAGGTCGCGGGCCGTCGAGACGTTACGCGGGGAAAGCCCGGTCGGTTCGACGAAGTGAGTGCTGCTCATGCCCAACGCCTTGGCCTTGGCGTTCATTGCCGCAATAAACGCGACGTAACCGCCCGGGTAGTGGTGGGCGAGGGTAGCGGCGGCGCGGTTTTCTGAGGACATCAGGGCGATCAGCAGCATCTTCTTGCGTGGCAGCTCACTGTTGAGCTTGACCCGGGAGAACACACCTTTCATTTCCGGTGTGTGGCTGATATCGACGTTGATGTATTCCTCCATGTTCTGATGGGCTTCAACCACCACCAGGCCGGTCATCAGCTTGCTGACCGAGGCGATCGGTACAACCACGTCCGGGTTGTTGGAATAAATGATTTTATTGGTCTGCAAATCCATCAGCAAAGCGCTGCCGGAAGCAATCTTCAATTGTGAGGCGTCTCGGGGTGCTGCGGTGGTCTCCGCAGCATCGGACATTGGCGTGATAACAGTCCCTGTAAATGCAAAAAATAGGCTCAGGATGGAAAGACGGATTTTCACGCGGGCGAACTCATAAGGGTGGATATGCCGTTTTTGTAACGGGCTATTTCTTAAAAAGCGACGCATTTTAGGAGTATGTGCCAGGAAAACGATAGGCGCCTGTAAACAAAGGCCAGAAAGTGAAAGATATTTAATGTTGTACCAATTTTGTACCAATCTGGCTTTCCAACTTCCCGACTTCTGATCAGTCGGTAGTGGAGCTCAGCCAGCGAGCGTAAGTTGACAATAGCACCTGAACGCTATGCCCAAGCTGCCCTGCGATGAACGCGGGATTCATGCCCGCCATAAGGCACATCGTAGCGCACGTATGACGGCAGTTGTATTGGCTGCGGGGCTTTATCTTCAAGGCTTCCAAGGCCTTGGCGAAGTGTCCGCCCGGTGTTGACGATGAAAGGATGAACTCCGATCCGCCCGACGGCGGAAACACATAGGGCGACTCCTTGCGTTTGCGATGGAGCTGCGTCAGTCGGGCATCAGCAATCTTCCTCGCCTCAGCCGACAGCACGCCGCTGCTCGACCGACCGTTCGTGTATGCATGGTGCTTGGGGCTGCTGGCAGGTTTGCACTGAGTGGTACAAGCGCGAGTGGAAGTTGGAATTCGAAGCCTTCGGTGGGAAAGCGCTGTGGCGGGGCGTTACTGGGGAGTCGTACAGGCGGGATGGAGCCATCGCAGGATAGTGGTAAATTGCCTCTATCCACGTTGAGCGATGCGAATTGATAAAATACAACGCACTAAATAAAGCAGGGCGTCTTGCCGTATTCTTCATGGCGCTATGTCTGCTCGGTCTACCCGCTTTGCTGTTTCCATCCGATTCAAACTTTGACCTTGAAGGAAAGACTGTCGAGCATTTCAAGGGCACTTTCGTTCACGCTCAGTTCCCCAAAGGTGCGGGCGTGACACTTCTGACGAAGAGCCCAGAAACGGGGCACTACCTGGCCTTCTATATTGGAAGTCTGAGCATTTTGACCCGCAGAGACAGCCTGGTCAGCGGGGGAAGTATCGAGCTGACCCATATCGAGAAAAGAGTACTGACCTGCCAAATCAACGGCGTTCTGTCGTGCACTGCGCGCTGTTCAAACGCGGCCAGTTGCATTGCGCTGGAGCGGTCGGATACAGACATGTCCGTCAAACTTGTTCTGGTTATATTGTTTGTATTCGCTGTTTTCTTTGCCGTGCTGTCCTTGGTGCAACATCTACGCAGTAAGCCATCGGTTGCTGCGGGGCCTTGACTCGACAGAGCCCAATCCGCCCGCCGGGCTCTTTCGTTTCTGGCGCCTGGTGCAACAGGGCAGGCCTTTCCATAGGAGTGACCTTCATGAGGTTTGTCGTAGGAGTGTTGGCTCTGGCGCTACTTTCGAGTTTTCGATTGAGAAGACTAAATCGATGATCACTGACTACGACCCGGTCAGCGACGAAAAGGGCCTGACACAGACAATGTTTTCCTCTGCGCAACTCTATCCAGTAGAAGAAACAAAGGCAGCCAAGGAGGCCTCTGTGATGCAATTTTCCAAGTTTTTCAGAGTCTTGTGTATTGATGCTCAGAAGGCGAAACGCCAAGCAAATCGGGGAGGAGAGTAATTAGTTTGCGGGGGTTGATAGGGCTGGATTGACTCACTTTTGCTGGTTGCTAGAGGCGTCGGGTTTGCGTTTGATCAGGGGCACAAGCATTGCGACGCGTTGTCTGTACCGTCGGTAGTCTTCTCCGAACAGTTCTACCAGGTCTCTTTCTTCCAGATGAACCCCGATGAGGACGTACAGGGTGCTTAGCGCGGCAAACAACAGGTGCCCGGCGGTCATGGACGGTGTCGCCCAGAACACGATGAGAAACCCCAGGTACAACGGGTGGCGCACCAGTTTGTAGAGCAAAGGCGTTTTGAAGGTGGGGTTTTCCGGCTTGGGCGAGCGCCAGGCATCGAGTGCCTGCTTTATGCCAAGCAATTCGAAATGGCTGATCAGAAACGTAGCGAGCAATATCACGCCCCAGCCGATCCAGAACACGCCGGTGAGCATGCCTTGAGTCCAGGCAGATTCCAGGCGCCAGATCGACGCACGGATGGGTTGCCAGAGCCAGAAAAGCAGCACAAGCACCAGACAGGTGACCAGCACATAGGTCGCGCGCTCGATCGGTGCCGGGATGAAATGGGTCCACCACTGTTTGAAACCCTTTCGCGCCATGCCGCTGTGTTGTACGGCAAACAGCGTAATCAACAAGGTGTCGACGAGGGTGGCCAGGCGCCAGTCGAGGCTGGGACCAGAGTCGATGTCTTTGGGCACGCCGATGCCTGAGAGAAAGCCCATCAGGTAAAGCGCAGTAAGCAGAAAACACAGGTAACAGCAGAGGCTGTAAAGCAGGCCCGCCACTTTTCCGGTGGAATGACTCAAACGATGTTCGGGTAGGTCTTGCGGCTTCATGGACGACTCCTGGCGAGTGAGCCATTTGTATCCGGTTGCCTTGCTGGCGTCTGTAGGGCGTTTATCTTTCAGTGTGTACTTAATTCTGAAATTCGCTGCTGGTTTGTCCGATGGCCGCAGGCGTTTCATCCAGCGTGCGGCCGATAACAAAAAGCCCCGCTAAATAGCGGGGCTCTGTTTGTACGCCAAACCAGTGGAATTAGCTGTGCAGGGTTTCGGCTGCGTATAGAGTGTTTTCCAACAGGCAGGCACGTGTCATCGGGCCGACGCCACCCGGTACCGGGGTGATCCAGCCGGCGCGGGGCAGGGCGGTTTCGTAGATTACGTCACCGACCAGTTTGCCGTCTTCCTGACGGTTGATGCCGACGTCGATCACGATCGCGCCTTCCTTGATCCACTCACCCTTGACCAGGCCCGGCTTGCCGGCAGCAACCACGACCAGATCGGCGCGGCCGACGTGGCCTGCCAGATCCTTGGTGAAGCGGTGGGTGACGGTGACGGTGCAGCCCGCCAGCAGCAGTTCCATCGCCATTGGACGACCAACAATGTTGGAGGCACCGACAATCACTGCGTCCATCCCGTAAAGATCCACACCGGTGCTTTCCAGCAGGGCCATGATGCCTTTAGGGGTGCAGGGGCGCAGCAGCGGAATGCGTTGAGCCAGGCGACCGACGTTATAAGGGTGAAAACCGTCGACGTCTTTATCCGGACGAATGCGTTCCAGCAATTTGGACGCGTCCAGGTGGGCAGGTAAAGGAAGTTGAAGCAGAACGCCGTCAATTGCCGGGTCGTCGTTCAGGCGATCGATCAGATCGGTCAGTGCTTCTTGAGTGGTTTCAGAAGGCAGGTCGTAAGCCTGGGAAAGGAAGCCGACCTCTTCACAGTCTTTACGCTTGTGCGAGACATAAACCTGAGAGGCAGGATCGCTGCCGACCAGAATCACCGCGAGGCCGGGGGTGCGCAGGCCTTGCTGGCGACGTTCGGCAACTCGTTTGGCGATCTGCTGGCGCAGGCTGGCGGCGATCGATTTGCCGTCGATTAGTTGTGCAGTCATTGCGCGTGGTTAACCATCGAGAGGGGAAAAAAAGAGAGCGCATTCTCGCATGCCAAGAGGTGAGGGCAAAGGCGCTTGGTCTGCAAATTCCTCTAAGCCCTTTAATTAAATGAATTTTTTTTAAAAAGGATTTGACTGCCTTTGGGGCGCTCTATACTATTCGTCGCACTTGTCGGGCACAGCCTAGCACTGGATGAGAAGGTCGGGCGGGATTACGGTTCTGCAAGACTGGAAGCACTTAGTTTGTAGTCCTCCAAGAGTACAGATTAATAAGGCGCCCGTAGCTCAGCTGGATAGAGCATCCGCCTTCTAAGCGGATGGTCGCAGGTTCGAGTCCTGCCGGGTGCGCCATTAGGCAGCTTTGGCACAAGTAGCGCAATATGGTGGGCGTAGCTCAGTTGGTAGAGCACGGGATTGTGACTCCCGTTGTCGAGGGTTCGATCCCCTTCGTCCACCCCATATTTTAAAAGGCGCCAGATTAATAGTCTGGCGCCTTTGCTTTAAAAGCTTCAAGCGCGGATGTGGTGGAATTGGTAGACACACTGGATTTAGGTTCCAGCGCCGCAAGGTGTAAGAGTTCGAGTCTCTTCATCCGCACCAAATACAGCTTCACTCAGGCCGTTGGCTTGAAGGGGGCGCAGCAAGGAAGTTTTTTTGGCTTCTTTGTGAGGCAATATGGTGGGCGTAGCTCAGTTGGTAGAGCACGGGATTGTGACTCCCGTTGTCGAGGGTTCGATCCCCTTCGTCCACCCCATATTTCGAGAGGCGCCAGATTTAACAGTCTGGCGCCTTTTTTGTTTTAGCGGTTCGAGTGATCAGCGGCTGCAGGTTCTGGGCCGCAGGGGCGGGGTGTTTCGTCGTATTTATGTTTCTCGATGATGCCGCGCCACCCGCCGGCCTTGCTCGCAAGATCGGCTGTCAGGGAGATAATTGGCAACTTCTTCTATATAGAAGGGTTGGTGCAGAGCCCTGGTTTCATTGGCTGTATTTGCTAACAGGGCGAGGCGCAACCGTTTGTCCCTCGCCTATAAATTGCCTGCTGCTTTTTTACCCGTTTTCAGTAGGGTGACTTCTTGAGTTTGACCCACTAGAATGCATGCCCTTGATTCTGGGGTCGGAAACGGCCGGCTAACGTCTGTGCAACGAGGAATATCCATGCAAGTTTCTGTTGAAAATACTTCTGCTCTTGAGCGCCGCATGAGCATCACCGTGCCGGCTGAGCGCATCGAGACTCAGGTCAACAAGCGTCTGCAGCAGACCGCGCAAAAGGCCAAGATTGCTGGCTTCCGTCCAGGCAAAGTGCCAATGAGTGAAATCAAGCGTCGCTTTGGCGCTGATGCACGTCAGGAAGCCGTAGGCGATGTGATCCAGTCCTCCTTCTACGAAGCTGTTGTTGAGCAGAAGCTGAACCCGGCTGGCGCTCCTTCGATCGAGCCTAAGTCGATCGAAGCTGGCAAAGATCTGGAATACGTCGCAATTTTCGAAGTGTTCCCGGAGTTCACTGTAGCCGGTTTCGACGGTATCGCCGTTGAGCGCCTGAGCGCTGACGTGGCTGACGCTGATCTGGACAAAATGCTGGACGTGCTGCGCAAGCAGAACACCCGTTTCGAAGTGGCCGATCGCGCTGCTCAGAACGACGACCAACTGAACATCGATTTCGTTGGCAAGGTTGACGGCGAAGTGTTCGCTGGCGGTTCCGCCAAAGGCACTCAGCTGGTTATCGGTTCCGGCCGCATGATCCCTGGTTTCGAAGACGGTCTGGTTGGCGCTAAAGCCGGCGAAGAGCGCGTTCTGAACCTGAGCTTCCCAGAGGACTATCAGAACCTCGACCTGGCTGGCAAAGCCGCTGAGTTCACCGTTACCGTGAACACTGTTTCCGAGCCAAAACTGCCAGAGCTGAACGAAGAATTCTTCGCTCAATTCGGCATCAAGGAAACTGGTCTGGAAGGCTTCCGCACCGAAGTTCGCAAGAACATGGAGCGCGAACTGCGTCAGGCGATCAAATCCAAGGTCAAGAATCAGGTAATGGACGGTCTGCTGGCCACCAACCCGATCGAAGTGCCTAAGGCTCTGCTGTCCAACGAAGTTGACCGTCTGCGCGTGCAGGCTGTTCAGCAGTTCGGCGGCAACATCAAGCCTGACCAACTGCCGGCCGAGCTGTTCGAAGAACAAGCCAAGCGCCGCGTTGTTCTGGGTCTGATCGTGGCTGAAGTGGTCAAGCAATTCGACCTCAAGCCAGACGAAGCCCGCGTTCGCGAAATGATTCAGGAAATGGCTTCGGCCTACCAAGAGCCTGAGCAGGTTGTGTCCTGGTACTACAAGAACGACCAGCAGCTGAACGAAGTCCGTTCGGTTGTGCTGGAAGAACAAGTTGTGGATACTGTTCTGCAGAAGGCTAACGTGACCGACAAATCGGTCTCTTACGAAGAAGCAGTCAAGCCGGCAGAAGCTCCACAAGCCGACTGATCGCTTTTTGCGGTAAGAAGTAATCACCATAAGCCAGCCTTCGTGCTGGCTTATGCGTATTCAAGACATAACTATTTGGGAGTGACTGCAGAGCATGTTCCGTAATTCGTATATTCAGCAGAACTCTGATATCCAGGCCGCAGGCGGCCTGGTCCCGATGGTTGTCGAGCAGTCTGCTCGTGGCGAGCGCGCTTACGACATTTACTCGCGCCTTCTCAAGGAGCGAGTGATCTTTCTGGTTGGCCCGGTAGAGGACTACATGGCCAACCTGATCTGTGCGCAACTGCTGTTCCTTGAAGCGGAAAACCCGGACAAGGACATCCATCTCTATATCAACTCCCCGGGCGGTTCGGTGACGGCGGGCATGTCGATCTACGACACCATGCAGTTCATCAAGCCAAACGTGTCGACCACCTGTATCGGTCAAGCGTGCAGCATGGGCGCGTTCCTGCTGACGGCCGGTGCCCCTGGCAAGCGTTTCTGCCTGCCGAACTCGCGTGTGATGATTCACCAGCCATTGGGCGGTTTCCAGGGCCAGGCGTCGGATATCGAAATCCATGCCAAGGAAATCCTCTTCATTCGTGAGCGTCTCAACACGCTGATGGCCAAGCATAGCGGGCACACTCTTGAAGAAATCGAGCGTGACACCAACCGCGATAACTTCATGAGTGCAGAAGCTGCGCGTGAGTATGGGTTGATCGATGAAGTGATCAGCCAGCGCCCCGCTTAAAATAAGCAGCTCAAAATAGGCTAGGTCGGCTGCTCCGATCACCAGCGGGCTTGAAAAAGCCCGCAATAGCCTTCATCTTGTGTTGCAAGCCTATCGGATTTGGATCGAACGAATGACTGACACCCGCAACGGCGAGGACAACGGCAAGCTGCTCTATTGCTCCTTCTGTGGCAAAAGCCAGCATGAAGTGCGTAAGTTGATTGCCGGCCCCTCGGTCTTTATTTGCGACGAGTGCGTCGACCTGTGCAACGACATCATCCGTGAGGAGGTGCAGGAAGCCCAGGCCGAGAGCAGCGCGCATAAATTGCCTTCGCCTAAAGAAATTAGCGGCATCCTTGATCAGTATGTAATTGGTCAGGAACGTGCGAAGAAGGTTCTGGCCGTAGCGGTGTACAACCACTACAAGCGCCTGAACCAGCGTGACAAAAAGAATGACGACGTCGAACTTGGCAAAAGCAACATCTTGCTGATCGGCCCGACAGGCTCGGGTAAAACCCTGCTTGCCGAAACACTGGCTCGTTTGCTGAACGTTCCGTTCACCATCGCCGACGCAACCACCCTCACCGAGGCGGGTTATGTAGGTGAAGATGTCGAGAACATCATTCAGAAGCTGCTGCAGAAGTGCGATTACGACGTAGAAAAAGCCCAGATGGGCATTGTCTACATCGATGAGATCGACAAGATCTCGCGTAAGTCTGACAACCCGTCGATCACCCGGGATGTTTCCGGTGAAGGCGTGCAGCAAGCCTTGCTCAAGTTGATCGAAGGCACGGTCGCTTCCGTTCCGCCACAAGGTGGTCGCAAGCATCCGCAGCAGGAATTCCTGCAGGTCGACACCCGTAACATCCTGTTCATCTGCGGTGGTGCGTTCTCCGGTTTGGAGAAAGTCATTCAAAACCGTTCCACCAAGGGTGGCATCGGTTTCAACGCAGAAGTGCGCAGCAAGGAAGAAGGCAAGAAAGTCGGTGAATCCCTGCGTGAAGTCGAGCCTGACGATTTGGTCAAGTTTGGTCTGATCCCGGAATTCGTCGGTCGTCTGCCAGTACTTGCCACGCTGGACGAGCTTGATGAGGCTGCTTTGATGCAGATCCTTACCGAGCCGAAAAATGCTCTGACCAAGCAGTACGCCAAGTTGTTCGAGATGGAAGGCGTGGACCTGGAGTTCCGGGCCGACGCACTGAAATCGGTCGCCAAACGTGCCCTGGAACGCAAGACCGGTGCCCGTGGACTGCGTTCGATTCTCGAAGGTGTATTGCTCGACACTATGTATGAAATCCCCTCGCAGTCCGAGGTGAGTAAAGTAGTGATCGATGAAAGCGTTATCGAAGGCAAGTCCAAGCCACTGTATATCTACGAAAACAGTGAGCCGACTGCCAAGGCTGCGCCAGACGCTTAAGCGTCGCGCTGCTGGAATAAAGGAGGGGCCTTCGGGCCCCTTTTCTTTTAAAGCGTTTTAACACCCTCTTTGCGCTTGTTTTTTTTGAAAGCAGCCCCCATCTTGGTTTCAAGCTTACTTCCATCTGTTTACGGCCTTATGGCCGCCGTAGAGGCGAAATCATGAAGACAACCATCGAATTGCCTCTCCTGCCATTGCGTGATGTTGTGGTTTATCCGCACATGGTTATCCCGCTGTTCGTGGGGCGCGAGAAATCCATCGAAGCCCTCGAGGCTGCGATGACGGGCGACAAGCAGATCCTTCTGCTGGCTCAGAGAAACCCTGCTGACGACGATCCCGGTGAAGAAGCACTTTATCGCGTAGGTACCATCGCGACCGTTCTGCAACTGCTCAAGCTGCCTGACGGCACCGTCAAGGTTCTGGTCGAAGGTGAGCAGCGGGGCGCCGTGGAGCGCTTCAGCGAAGTGGACGGTCACTGCCGTGCCGAAGTCTCGCTGATTGACGAAGTCGACGCGCCGGAACGTGAATCGGAAGTGTTCGTTCGCAGCCTGCTGGCTCAGTTCGAACAATATGTGCAGTTGGGCAAGAAAGTCCCGGCTGAAGTCCTGTCCTCGCTCAATAGCATCGACGAGCCAGGCCGCCTGGTTGACACCATGGCCGCGCACATGGCCCTGAAGATCGAGCAGAAGCAGGAAATCCTCGAAATTATCGATTTGTCGGCCCGGGTCGAGCACGTTCTGGCGTTGCTGGATGCCGAGATCGATCTGCTGCAAGTCGAAAAACGTATTCGCGGTCGCGTCAAAAAACAGATGGAGCGCAGTCAGCGCGAGTACTACCTGAATGAGCAGATGAAGGCCATTCAGAAAGAGCTCGGCGACAGCGAGGAAGGCCACAACGAAATCGAAGAGCTGAAAAAGCGCATCGATGCCGCTGGCCTGCCCAAAGATGCCTTGGCCAAGGCCCAGGGCGAACTGAACAAGCTGAAACAAATGTCGCCAATGTCTGCGGAAGCGACAGTGGTGCGTTCGTACATCGACTGGCTGGTTCAGGTGCCGTGGAAGGCTCAGAGCAAGGTGCGTCTGGACCTTGCCCGTGCAGAAGACATTCTCGACGCCGACCACTACGGTCTGGACGAAGTCAAAGAACGCATCCTCGAATACCTCGCCGTGCAAAAGCGCGTGAAGAAAATTCGTGGTCCGGTGTTGTGCCTGGTCGGTCCTCCAGGGGTTGGTAAAACCTCCTTGGCGGAGTCGATTGCTCACGCCACTAACCGCAAATTCGTCCGTATGGCCCTCGGTGGTGTGCGTGATGAAGCGGAAATTCGTGGTCATCGCCGTACTTACATCGGTTCGATGCCAGGAAGATTGATTCAAAAGATGACAAAGGTGGGGGTTCGCAACCCGCTGTTCCTGCTCGATGAAATCGACAAAATGGGCAGCGACATGCGCGGTGACCCGGCGTCGGCGTTGCTGGAAGTGCTCGACCCTGAGCAGAACCACAATTTCAACGATCACTATCTGGAAGTCGACTACGACCTGTCCGATGTGATGTTCCTTTGCACCTCCAACTCCATGAACATTCCACCGGCGCTGCTGGACCGGATGGAAGTGATTCGTCTGCCGGGTTACACCGAAGACGAGAAGATCAACATCGCCGTCAAATACCTCTCGCCCAAGCAGATTGCTGCCAACGGCTTGAAGAAAGGCGAGCTGGAATTCGAAGCCGAAGCGATCCGCGACATCATCCGCTATTACACTCGCGAAGCCGGTGTACGGGGGCTTGAGCGCCAGATTGCCAAGGTTTGCCGCAAGACGGTCAAAGAGCATGCTATGGAGAAACGCTTCTCGGTGAAAGTCACCGCCGAGATGCTGGAACACTTCCTGGGTGTGCGTAAATTCCGCTACGGCCTGGCTGAATCCCAGGATCAGATCGGTCAAGTGACCGGCCTGGCGTGGACTCAGGTGGGTGGCGAATTGCTGACCATCGAGGCTGCCGTCGTACCGGGTAAAGGCCAGTTGATCAAGACCGGTTCGCTGGGTGATGTGATGGTCGAATCGATCACCGCAGCCCTGACCGTTGTCCGCAGCCGTGCCAAGAGTCTGGGGATCCCCCTGGACTTCCACGAGAAGCGCGACACGCACATCCATATGCCGGAAGGGGCGACCCCGAAGGACGGCCCTAGCGCTGGTGTAGGCATGTGCACGGCCCTGGTGTCAGCATTGACCGGGATTCCTGTACGCGCAGACGTCGCCATGACCGGCGAAATCACCTTGCGTGGCCAGGTATTGGCGATCGGCGGTTTGAAAGAAAAACTGCTCGCTGCACACCGTGGCGGGATCAAGACGGTGATCATTCCTGAAGAGAACGTACGCGATCTGAAGGAAATTCCTGACAATATCAAGCAAGATCTACAGATTAAACCGGTTAAATGGATTGACGAGGTCCTGCAAATTGCGCTGCAATACGCGCCGGAGCCCTTACCGGATGTGGCTCCTGAGATAGTTGCAAAGGATGAAAAACGCGAGTCTGACTCTAAGGAAAGAATTAGCACGCATTAGTACGCATTTGCCTGGGGGGCTTCCTTGACAGCTTTTTAGAGCCCTTGTTATAAAGCGGCTCTTAAGTGTCTGTAGGCCATTCAGCACTCGTTTTTGCTTTCACCAAAAAACTTAGAATCATACTCAAAATAGATATAAGGGGACTTAGAGTGAACAAGTCGGAACTGATTGATGCTATCGCTGCATCCGCTGATATCCCGAAAGCTGCTGCTGGCCGTGCGCTGGACGCTGTAATCGAATCCGTCACTGGCGCTCTCAAGGCTGGCGACTCTGTTGTTCTGGTTGGTTTCGGTACTTTCTCCGTAACTGATCGTCCAGCTCGCATTGGTCGTAACCCACAGACCGGTAAGACGCTGGAAATCGCAGCTGCTAAAAAACCAGGTTTCAAAGCCGGTAAAGCACTGAAAGAAGCTGTCAACTAAGTTCGATTCAGGTTTTTGCCTATCCGGGTCGGGGTCATGCCTGACCTGGCAGCGGAGCGGTAGTCCAGTCAGCATATCGCTGATCTGAGACACCGAGGGTCGCATGTTCGAGCCCTCGGTCCGCTCCGTCAGTTACGAGAAGGCGCATCCTCGGATGCGCCTTTCTTCTATCCGGATTCTACCCACGCTCCACGGTTGCCTAACTTTGAAGTTCAACCGTTTCTGGGGGACGCATGCTGCAGAATATCAGGGACAATTCACAAGGCTGGATTGCCAAGACCATTATCGGGGTCATCGTTGCACTGATGGCTTTGACCGGTTTCGATGCCATTTTCAAGGCCACGACGCACAGCAATGATGCGGCCAAGGTCAACGGCGAAGAGATCAGCCAGAACGAGCTGAGCCAGGCTGTCGACATGCAACGCCGTCAGCTGATGCAACAGCTGGGTAAGGATTTCGACGCTTCCTTGCTCGACGAAAAAATGCTGCGCGAATCGGCCCTCAAAGGCCTGATCGATCGCAAACTGCTGCTGCAAGGCGCAGAGAAATCGAAATTCGCTTTCTCCGAAGCTGCTTTGGACCAAGTGATCCTGCAGACGCCTGAATTCCAGGCTGACGGCAAGTTCAGTTCTGAGCGTTTTGACCAGGTTATTCGTCAGTTGGGCTACAGCCGCATGCAATTCCGCCAGATGCTGGCTCAGGAAATGCTGATCGGTCAGCTGCGCGCTGGCCTGGCGGGTAGTGGTTTTGTCACCGACGCACAGGTTCTGGCCTTCGCCCGTCTGGAAAAACAGACTCGCGATTTCGCTTCCTTGAACATCAAGGTTGACCCGGCAGCTGTGAAGCTGACCGACGATGAGGTCAAGGCTTACTACGACGAGCACGCCAAGGAATTCATGACGCCGGATCAGGTGGTCATCGATTACCTGGAGTTGAAGAAGGCTTCCTTCTTCGACGAAATCAGCGTTAAAGACGAAGACCTGCAAGCGGCCTATCAGAAAGAAACCGCCAACCTGGCCGAACAACGCCGGGCTGCGCACATTCTGATCGAAGTGAACGACAAGGTCACCGAGGCGCAAGCCAAGGCCAAGATCGAAGAAGTTCAGGCGCGTCTGGCCAAAGGCGAGAAATTCGAGGCTCTGGCCAAGGAATTCTCCCAGGATCCGGGTTCGGCGAACAACGGTGGTGACCTCGGTTACGCCGGTCCTGGTGTCTACGATCCAGCGTTCGAAAAAGCCCTGTACTCGTTGACCAAGGATCAAGTATCCCAGCCAATTCGTACCGACTTCGGTTTCCACCTGATCAAGCTGTTGGGTGTTGAAGCGCCGGAAGTTCCAACGTTTGCCAGCCTCAAAGGCAAGCTGACCCGCGAGCTGAAAACCCAGCAGGTCGAGCAGCGTTTCGTTGAGGCGAGCAAGCAACTGGAAGACTCCGCGTTCGAAGCTTCTGACCTGGCCCAGCCAGCGCAGGACCTGAAACTGACCGTTCACACTTCCGCACCGTTCGGTCGTGAAGGTGGCGAAGGTGTTGCGGCCAACCGTGCCGTAGTCACTGCAGCGTTCAGTCAAGAAGTACTGGATGAAGGTGCCAACAGCACCGCCATCGAACTGGACCCGGAAACCGTGATCGTGCTGCATGCCAAAGAGCATTTGAAGCCTTCGCAGTTGCCGTTGGAAAGCGTGGCTGCCAGCATCCGCACGCAATTGGCCAAGGAGCACGCCAGTGCTGCCGCCAAGACCAAGGCTGATGAGCTGATCGCCAGCCTGCGCGATGGCAAGACACCGCTGGACAAGGCGATCGACGGCCAGAACTGGAAAGTCACCGCAGCAGCCACTCGTGCGCAGGAAGGGGTTGACCCAACCGTGCTGCAAGCGCTGTTCCGCATGCCTAAGCCAGCCGCCAAGGACAAGCCGACGTTCAGCAGCGTGACCCTGGCCGATGGTAGCCTGGTGATCGTGCGTCTTAACGGCGTGAACGAAGCCACAGCGCCGACCGATGAAGAGAAGGCTCAATACCGTCGCTTCCTCGCTTCGCGTGTTGGCCAGCAAGACTTTGCGGCCTACCGCAAGCAGTTGGAAAGCGAAGCTGACATCAAGCGTTACTGATGGCTGACTGAGTTTTGCGCGACACAAGGACCCCGGCCGAAAGGCTGGGGTTTTTTGTGGGTGAAGCAAAAGATCGCAGCCTTCGGCGGCACCCACAGACGCGTAGGAGCTGCCGAAGGCTGCGATCTTTTGATTTTTTCCCCTGTCCATCGGGAATCCACAACCCCGCGCGACTTTTCCTGCATATAACGGTCAACACACCTGTAACCGTTTTAAGACACTAATCGATGCGCACCTAAGCATCGTTCTGTAGCACAATACGCCCCGGACCGTTTCCCCTCAGGATGTTCAATGTTTAAGTCAATTCCCATGCGTGTCGTCGGGCTGGCGCTGGTGCTAGCCGCTGCTGCCGGTTGTTCGTCGAAAAAAGCCGCCATCTATGAGCATGAGAACTTCGACGACTCCGGAACGTTTTCACGCAACTACCCGGTGAGCGATGCACAGACCTGCGAAGCCGCTCGTCGCGCCTTGCTCAGCCAGGGCTATATCATCACCAGCAGCGATCCGAAACTGGTCAGCGGGCACAAGAGCTTCCAGCAGACTGGCGAGACCCACATGGAGATCAGCTTCAGTGTGGTCTGTGCCGATGACGGCACCGAGGGGCACCACGCGACCATGTTCGCCAACGCCTTGCAGGACCGCTACGCGCTGAAGAAGACCAACAACTCTGCCAGCCTCGGTGTAGGCGTGTTGGGCTCGGTGTCGATGCCGATCGGCTCCTCCGATGATTCGATGGTCAAGGTCGCCAGCGAAACCGTGTCCTCGGCCAAGTTCTACGAGCGTTTCTTTACTCTGGTGGAGTTGTTCCTGCCGCCGGAAGCGAAGAAAGCGGCGCACATCGTCGAGAAGCCTAAAACTGACCTGGGCGTACCTGAACCCAAGGCAGTACCCGCAGCACTGGCGCCAACGCCAACCGCGGCACCTGCCGCAGAACCTGTAGTGGTTCCGGTCGCCGCTCCGGTAGTCGCGCCCGCCGTTATCGAGGTTGCTCCTGTTGCTTCGGAGCCGGTCGCACCGCCGCCGGAAGCTGCGCCAATCACCCCGGCTCAAACGTCTGAGCCAGCCCCAAGCACCGAGACCATCACTCCACCGGTGCACCCGGACAACATGCCGGCGCCAAGCGAGCCAATCCCGGCCATGCCGTCCTCCGGCCAGTAAGCGACCCAGGCGTTACGGGAGCGTGTGCAGACGGCACGTATCCCGTAACCGCCATCAAGATTGACCGACGTCAAACCAGGCCGTTGTCCTACGGACTGTATCGAAAAAATCCTGTGATAAATTCCTGACCACCTGCTACGTTTTATCAAGTAGCGGTTGAGCGTCGTGCCGGCGTCATTTTTCTTTCACGTGGGCACTTTATGCTCAAGGCGCTGGTCATTTGATCAGGTATTTCAATGAGCGATGGGGGACACCGCGATGGACGATTATCAAGAAGAGTTGCTCGAGTATCAGGCGTTTGAACTGGATCCGCTGGAACCGGCTGAAGACGCTACCGAGCTGTAAGGCTTTACGCGGATTGGCGATGACTGCGGCGAAATTCGCCGGGTGTCTGGCCGTTCCAGCGTTTGAAGGCCCGTTGAAAGGCTTCGGCTGAGGCAAAGCCGAGCAGATAAGCGATTTCCCCGAACGCCAGTTCGGTATCGCGGATGTAGGTCATGGCCAGGTCGCGGCGCGTGTCGTTGAGAATTGCACGAAACTGCGTGCCTTCCTCGGCGAGTTTGCGACGCAAGGTCCAGGTGGGCAGCTTCAGGCGTGCCGCCACTTCTTCCAGGTCGGGTTCCCGGCCACCGTTGAGCAACGGCCCCAGTAACTGAGTGATGCGTTCACGCAGGCTACGGGTGCGTGTCAGTTGCTCCAGTTCCCGTTCACATAATTGCAGCAGGTGCCGCCAGGTGCTCGGGCAATGTTGCGGGTTGCGCTGGGCGAGGCTGGCCAGGCTCAGACGCAATTGATTGTGTTCGGCGCCGAACTGGATCGGGCAATCAAACACGTTGTAGGCTTCTCTATACTGCGTTTCTTCGAATTCGATCTCGATGCGTTCGGCCCGCAGCGGGGCAGGGCTTACGCTGGACAATTGCTGCAACCAGCCTGCGATGATCGAGTCCACCACGAAGCGGTTGTAGGCGTTGTAAGGGCTGATGGAATAGAACCGCAGCCATGCGCCCCGGGCGTCTTCGTGGAAACTCGACTGGCCGCGATAGTTGGACCCGTACAAGGCTTCGAAGCGAATCAGGCAACGCGCCGCTTCCCGCACCGTCGGGGCCTGGGCGGCGGTGACACCGGCCAGGCCGGCCTGACTCAAGCGACTGAGTTGACCCATGCGCAAGCCCAGCGCCGGGTCACCGGTCAGTTGAATCGCCCCGTGGCCCAGGCGCATATAGCGCGGGATAGAGAGCCGGGCGCCTGCTTCGCTCAAGCGAGCGGCGTCGAGGCCGTACTGGTCGAGCAATGGCTGAGGGTCAGCGCCATGGCTGCGCACAGCGTCGGCCAGGCTATGAACAAAGCCCACCGACAGATCCCCGAGGCGCATCGGCAGCGGTTTCATCGTTTATAACCAGAGGTTCAACAGGCGCGCACCCCGGACATTGCTGTCGGCGGAGTGCTGGCCGTTGGCGCTGAGAAAGCTCTGACCGGCGCTGCCCTTGTCCCAGAACTGCCCGCGCAGGAACACGCTGATGCCGGCGATGGCCTGGCTGCTGGGTGGTTGGGCGATCAGGGTCAGGCGATGCCAGGCCTGGCCTTCGCTGAGTTCGCCGGCCTTGAGGCTGACGGAGCTTGGCGTCGACAGGCCCTTGTAACCGCGCCACGGCTTGTCCCAGGTTCCGTGGCCGACGATGTACGCCGGGACCGCCACCAGTTGCGCGCCTTGTTCGTCGAGTTTGCGGTAGTTGTCCGGGTACCAACTGTCGCTGCCGATCAAGATGCCCAGGCGTCCGGCCGGGGTATCAACAACGTTGACCGTATGGTCGGTGTTGGCGGCGAGGGTGTCCTGTTCATCGAAGATCGGGTGCATCTGCCGCTGCGGCTGGCCGATCGGCAAACCGTCGCGACCGAACACCACACTGCTGTTGAACAGTGCGCCGTGGCCGATTTTCAACGTGCCATCGATAACGCTGGGCTCTGGCAGCACGATGGAGCCGGCTACCAACGTCACGTGGAATTCTTTCGCCAAACCACCAAACAGAGCCTGGTAATCCTTGGCCATGCTTTTGGCTTTCATGCGCAGGTGAGCATCATCGAGACGGCTGGCGCCCTTGGCGCTAATCAGGGCGCGGACGAACTGCAATGGATTGCTCGCCGCCAGCCAGTTCATCGCTTCCTGGAGCGTGCTGGCCTGGTACAGCTCATCTTTCTCGCCGCTGACCATCAGCCAGGTGCCGACATGTTCCGGGAGCACGACGATGGTTTTTTCATTCAGCAGGCCCTGGTCCTGGGCTTTTTGCAGATAGGCCGCGAGCTTGCGGTGCAGGCGCTCGGGGCTTTGGTAGTCGGTGGGGAACAGCTCGGGCTGGATACCCAGCAGGTTGCCGCGATCAGCCGGTGTGCCTTGATCGACCGCCAGATTGATTCGCAGGTCCGACAGGTAATGACCCGCCGGACGGTCCGCGGCCCACATGGCGTAGGTCGTGAGGGCGGCGATCAACGCCATGGAAAAGGTCAGGTACAGAAGTTTACGCATGGGAAAGCAGTCAACGGCCGTGTGCGGGATTCGTCGACTAGGGTAGGGCCCACGCCGACGCTTGCCAAGGGGTGCTGCACATTTGGATCAATAAGTTGTCAGTTACGGTCATTGAGAGACGGCGGCGCGACTCTTAGTCTGTCCAACATGACTGACGGGGGCCGAAGAGCTCCTGCACTTTTTCCGTGATCGCTCGATGTGGAGTTACCGATGGCCGCCGCTCATTACCCGCACCTGTTGGCCCCGCTGGACCTGGGTTTTACCACGCTGCGCAACCGCACCCTGATGGGCTCGATGCACACCGGGCTTGAGGAAAAGCCCGGTGGCTTCGAGCGCATGGCGGCGTATTTTGCCGAGCGTGCCCGAGGCGGCGTTGGCCTGATGGTCACGGGCGGTATTGGCCCGAACGATGAGGGCGGCGTTTACTCCGGCGCGGCCAAACTGACCACCGAGGAAGAAGCCCTCAAGCACCAGATCGTCACCCGCGCGGTGCATGAGGCGGGTGGCAAGATCTGCATGCAGATCCTCCACGCCGGTCGTTATGCCTACAGCCCAAAGCAAGTCGCACCAAGTGCGATCCAGGCGCCAATCAACCCGTTCAAGCCCAAAGAGCTGGACGAGGAAGGCATCGAGAAGCAGATCAGCGATTTCGTCACCTGCTCGGTGCTGGCACAAACCGCCGAGTACGACGGCGTCGAGATCATGGGTTCCGAAGGTTATTTCATTAACCAGTTCCTCGCGGCCCACACCAACCACCGCACCGACCGTTGGGGTGGCAGCTACGAAAACCGCATGCGCCTGCCGGTAGAAATCGTCCGCCGCGTACGCGAAGCAGTCGGTCCGAACTTCATCATCATCTACCGCCTGTCGATGCTCGACCTGGTGGAAGGTGGCAGCAGTTGGGAAGAAATCGTCACGCTAGCCAAAGCCATCGAGCAGGCCGGCGCGACCATCATCAACACTGGCATTGGCTGGCACGAAGCGCGGATTCCGACCATCGCCACCAAAGTGCCGCGAGCGGCGTTCAGCAAGGTCACGGCCAAGCTTCGTGGCTCGGTGAGCATTCCGCTGATCACCACCAACCGTATCAACACCCCGGAAATCGCCGAGCAGATTCTGGCCGAAGGCGATGCCGACATGGTGTCCATGGCGCGGCCGTTCCTCGCGGACCCGGACTTCGTCAACAAGGCTGCCGCTGGCCGCGCCGATGAAATCAATACCTGCATCGGCTGCAACCAGGCCTGCCTGGACCACACCTTCGGCGGCAAGTTGACCAGTTGCCTGGTTAACCCGCGGGCCTGCCATGAAACCGAGCTCAATTACCTGCCGGTGCAGCAGATCAAGAAAATCGCCGTGGTCGGTGCCGGCCCTGCGGGTCTGTCCGCTGCAACCGTGGCTGCGGAGCGTGGCCATCAGGTGACGTTGTTTGATTCGGCCAGCGAAATCGGTGGTCAGTTCAACATCGCCAAGCGCGTGCCGGGCAAGGAAGAGTTCTTCGAAACCCTTCGCTACTTCAACCGCAAGTTGCAGACCACCAATGTTGAGGTGTGCCTGAACACCCGCGTGGACGTGGCGCAATTGGTGGCCGGCGGTTACGACGAGATCATCCTTGCCACTGGCATCGCGCCGCGTACCCCGGCAATTCCCGGCGTCGACAACGCCAAGGTGTTGAGCTACCTGGACGTGATTCTTGAGCGTAAACCGGTGGGCAAGCGCGTTGCAGTGATTGGCGCCGGCGGTATTGGTTTCGACGTCTCGGAGTATTTGGTTCACGAAGGGGTTGCCACCAGCCTGGACCGTGAAGCGTTCTGGAAAGAGTGGGGTATCGATACGCATCTGGAAGCACGCGGCGGCGTGGCCGGCATCAAGGCCCAGCCTCATGCGCCGGCCCGCGAGGTGTTCCTGCTGCAACGCAAGAACTCCAAAGTCGGCGACGGCCTGGGCAAGACCACTGGCTGGATTCACCGGACCGGTTTGAAGAACAAGCAGGTACAGATGCTTAACAGCGTTGAATACCTGAAAATCGACGACGAAGGCCTGCACATCCGCATCGGCGAAACCGGCGAGCCGCAAGTGCTGCCGGTGGACAACATCGTGATCTGCGCCGGGCAGGACCCGTTGCGTGAGTTGCAGGACGGTCTGGTGGCGGCCGGGCAGAACGTGCATTTGATTGGTGGCGCGGACGTGGCGGCGGAGCTGGATGCCAAGCGGGCGATCAATCAGGGTTCGCGGTTGGCGGCTGAGTTGTAAAACATAGCCCCTGTGGCGAGGGGGCTTTCCCCCGTTGGGCTGCGAAGCGGCCCCAAAACCATGCAGTGCGGTGTGTCAGATTTACCGCGTTGAATGGATTTGCGACTGCTGCGCAGCCGAACGGGGGCAAGCCCCCTCGCCACAAGTCTGCTGCTAAGATGCCGGCTCTTAACCCAGAGCCGGCATCGATGCTTCTCCCTTCCGACACTTGGCTCCCGAAAGCCCCCCTCAACCCCCTCCAACTGGACTGGCTCACTGCAGCCGACATCCAGCTCGCCATCCTGCGCCTGGACCAAATCGACCCGCTGATCAGCGGCAACAAGTGGTTCAAGCTCATCGAACACCTCAACGCCGCAGACCAGGCTGGTGCCGACGGCATCATCAGCCTCGGCGGCGCTCACTCCAATCACCTGCACGCATTGGCTGCAGCAGGCAAACGCTTCGGCTTCAAAACCGTTGGCCTGCTGCGCGGTCATCCGCAAGACACTCCGACCGTAAAGGATCTGCAAGACTTCGGCATGCAGCTGCACTGGTTGGGTTACGCCGGTTACCGCGCGCGGCACGAGCCGGGTTTCTGGCAGCCGTGGCAGGTGCAGTACCCGACATTGCAAGCGGTGCCTGAGGGAGGCGGCGGTTTGCGCGGCGCGCGCGGCTGCATGCAGCTCAAGGATCAGGTCACTGAGCAGTTGAACGGTTTGGGCTGGAGCGATTACGACGGTTGGTGGCTGGCCTGCGGAACCGGCACCACCCTGGCCGGTTTGGCACTGGCGGAGGCGGGTGAGCGTCCGGTTTACGGCGCATTGGCGGTGCCCGACGATCATGGCGTGGCGCAGCAGGTTGAATCGATTGTGCGGGAGGGCGGGTTGGCAAACCCGGTTTATGAGCTGTTCGAGGCAAGTCGTGGCGGATTTGCCAAGGTTGATCCGTTGTTGCTGGAGTTCATCGAACAGGCCGAGCAGGCCAGCCGTATTCCTTTGGAGCCGTTGTACACCGGCAAGGCGCTATTAGCGCTCAAGCAGCAGGTTGAAGCCGGAAGATTTACCCGGGGAACGCGGCTCATCTTCATCCACACCGGCGGCTTGCAGGGCCGCCGCGGCTTCAACTGACACCGCAGGACCATGTGGGAGCGGGCTTGCTCGCGAAGGCAGTGTGTCAGCTGACATCAATTTTGAGTGTCAGTCCGCTTTCGCGAGCAAGCCCGCTCCCACAGGGCTTTTGTTGAGTTCAGGTATTGCGCGTCGCCCGCTTAGGCATCATCCGCAACAACGTGTTATCGCCCACCACATAGTGGTGATACAGCCCGGCCACGGCGTGCAGGCCGATCAGCCAATAACCGATAGTGCCGCCGAGTTCATGCCAGCCCTGGATCTGCTTGGCCAGCGCCTTGTCTTCGTGGACCAGCAACGGCAGGTCGAAGCCGTAGAACATCACCTGATTGCCCTTGGCGCTGGTCACCAGCCAGCCGAGGATCGGCATGGCGATCATGAACAGGTACAGCGCCCAATGCATCACCTTGGCCAGTGTGGTCTGCCAATGGGGGGAAGCCGGGAAGATTTGCGGCGCCGGGCCCAGGCTGCGGGCGAACAAACGCAGCCAAACCAGCACAAACACCGTCAGGCCCAGTAAGTAGTGCGATTCAGTGATCAGCGTGCGGCCACCACTGCCTTTGGGAAAGATCCCGCGAAATTCGATGCACGCGTAAACCAGTATCAACAAGACCAGCATTAGCCAGTGCAAGGTGATCGATACCGTGCTGTAACGTGAGTCGGAGTTCTTCCAGGGCATACGGGGGCTCTCCACAGGTCAATGCTTAAAGTGCCGTTCTTGTGCGGCGCTGTGCTTTAACTGTAATCCTGTTTTGCCGGATTTGCCTGAGGCGATTTGCCCGTTCAACGCACTCGTTCAGCTAATTGACAACAAAAAAGCGTGTAGGAGCGAGGCTTGCCCGCGAAAGCGTCCGACCATTAAACATGGATATCGACTGGCAGGACGCCTTCGCGGGCAAGCCACGCTCCTACAGTGCATCAGTTGGTTTGCGGCATTTCGCCGTTGGCCAGACGCTTGTTGATATCGGCTATCACTTGCGGCAAATCGCCGATGGTGTCGATCATGTAATGCGGGCGTGAGCCTTCGAACATGGCGTGGATACGCTTGCGCTCGCTGGCCAGTTCCTCGCTGCCGAGGGCCTGATAACCCGCGTAGTCCAGGCCCAGCGCGTTACCGGAGCAGATCAGCGCCACGGTCCACATGCCGGCGCGGCGACCTTCAAGAATGCCCGGCACGGTATCGTCGATCTTCACGCAGGCCGCAACATCATCGATCCCCAGGGCAATCACGTTGGCCAGGGCCTGAGCCGGCCATGGACGGCCGTTCGGCACCTCGTCGGTGGCGACCACGTGATCGGCGATGTAGCCGTTGGTGGCGGCCAGTTCCACGACTTTGTCCATGACCTGTTTCGGGTAGCCGGAGCAGGAGCCGATCTTGATGCCTTGCTGGCGCAGATTGGCGATAGTTTCCAGAGCGCCGGGGATCAGCGCCGAGTGCTCGGCGATTTTTTCGATTTGCAGCGGCATGAAGCGCTTATAGATGGCGGTGACGTCATCGTCGGTCGGTGTGCGGCCGAACGCCTTGCGATAACGCTCGGCGACTTGCGGCTGATCGCACAGGGTGCGGATGTGGTCCCACTTGCCCATGCCCATCGGCCCGCGAGCTTCTTCAATGGAAACCTGAACGTCGAACTCGGCGAAGGCTTCGACAAAAATCTGGGTCGGCGCGAACGAACCGAAATCGACCACGGTGCCGGCCCAGTCGAGGATGGCGGCTTGGAGTTTGGTTGGGTTGCTGTAGTTCATGGTGATCAGAATCCTGTGGCAACTGGCTAATGAAGGGCTGCTTTTGGTGGGAGCGGGCTTGCTCGCGAAAGCGGTGTGTCAGTCGACATCAATGTTGAATGTCAGACCTCTTTCGCGAGCAAGCCCGCTCCCACAAGGGATGGCGGTGTGATTTAGATTTCGAGGACTTCCATTTCCTGCAGCACCTCGGCAATCGCCGCCACGGCCGCGTGCATCTCTGGCGGATTGACGTGGCCGATGCAGCCGACACGGAAGGTCTCGACCTGGGTCAATTTGCCCGGATACAGAATGAAACCCTTGGCCTTGACCCGTTCGTAGAATTCCTTGAACTGGTAGCGCGGGTCTTTCGGCGCATGGAAGGTGACGATGATCGGCGCCTGGATCGCGGCGGGCAGGAAGCTGCGCAAACCAAGTTTGGCCATGTCATCGAGCAGCACCTGGCAGTTGTTGGCGTAGCGCTGATGCCGCGCCGGCAAACCGCCTTCTTCGTTGTATTGCAGCAGGGCTTCGTGCAGCGCCGCGACTACGTGGGTCGGCGGGGTGAAGCGCCATTGGCCGGTCTTGGCCATGTAGGTGTGCTGGTCGAACAAGTCCATCGCCAACGAATGCGAGTTGCCGGCGGCATTCGCCAGGGATTCTTTGCGAGCGAAGACGAAACCCATCCCCGGCACACCTTCCAGGCATTTGCCCGAGGCGGCGATCAGCGCGTCGAACGGCACCTGCTGCGCATCGATTGGCAGGGCGCCAAAGGAACTCATCGCGTCGATGATCAGGCGCTTGCCCTGTTGCGCAATAACCTGAGCGATTTCCGGCAGCGGGTTGAGGATGCCGGTGCTGGTTTCGCAATGGATCAGCGCGACGTGAGTGATGCTCGGATCAGCCCGCAGCAGGCGATCAACGTCAGAAGCGGTGGTCGGTTCGTCTTCGGCGGTTTCGAAGGTGCTGAACGGGCGGCCGAGCACTTCGCAGATCTTCGCCAGGCGTTTGCCGTAGGCGCCGTTGATCAGCACCAGGACTTTACCGTCGCGAGGCACCAGCGTGCCGATCGCTGCTTCGACGGCGAAGGTGCCGCTGCCTTGCAGGGGTACGCAGTGGTGACTGTCGGCACCGTTGATGATCGCCAACAGTTGCTCGCAGAGGCTGGCGGTCAGTTGGTTGAAGCGGTCATCCCATGAACCCCAGTCGACCATCATCGACTGACGGGTGCGGCGCGACGTGGTCAATGGGCCGGGGGTGAGCAGGATGGGTTCGGCAGTACTCATTCTCGTGTCCTCGCAATCGATGGGATGAACCTACGGGGCTTAAATTGCAATTTGCCGTCGCATCAATCAAATTGTTTGTTGTTATGCCAGCCATCAGCGAGAGTTATTCATGAATCTGTTTCAGCTTCGCGCATTCGACGCGGTGGCCCGCGAGGGCAGCTTTACCCGGGCCGCCGCGCGACTGTTCATCAGCCAGCCGGCGGTCACCGGGCACATCAAGGCGCTGGAGGAGCACTACCAGATCACCCTGTTGCGCCGTACCGCCCGGCGGGTGGAGTTAACGGAGGAGGGCACCAAACTGGCGGCGATCACCCGGGCGATGTTTGGTCTCGCCGAAGAGGCGCAGGTGATGCTGGAAGCCAACCGGCAATTGCTCACCGGGCGTCTGGAAGTGGCGGCGGACGGGCCGCACATGGTCATGCCGATGCTCGCCAGTTTGCGGGCGCGGTATCCGGGAATTACCGTGAATTTGCGCTTGGGTAACGCTCAGGAAACCTTGGCGGCGTTGTTGTCCGAGCATGCCGACGTGGCGGTGCTGACCGAGGTCGAACCGCGCAAGGGCCTGCATCTGCAAGCGTTGAGCGAGTCAAGGATCTGCGCGCTAGTGCCGGCCGGGCATCCTTGGGCGCAGCGTGCGAAGGGTTTGCCGCTCAAGGAACTGGATCAGGTGATCATGGTGTTGCGCGAGCCGAGTTCGATTACTCGGCGTACGTTTGATGAGGCGTGCAGTCAGGCGAAGGTCAGCCCGCGGGTGTTGCTGGAACTGGATAGCCGTGAGGCGGTGACCGAGGCTGTCGCCGCTGAATTAGGCGTAGGGGTGGTGTCGTCGGTGGAAGTCAGCCATGACCCGCGGGTGGCGGCGGTGCCGATTTTGGGGGAAGGGTTGGTCAATCGGCACATGATCGGGTGCATGGAACGGCGGCGGGATTTGCGCTTGATTCAGGCGTTTCTGGATTTGGCACCAAGCCAGTAGACCGAGGTGCGGCCTTCGCGGGCAAGCCACGCTCCCACAGGATTTATGCCAGTCCCCAATCTTGTGTACGGCGCAAACCTGTGGGAGCGTGGCTTGCCCGCGAAGGGGCCGGACCTGCCTACACAAGACTCTCGCGCACCATCTCCAGAAACGTCGCCACCACCCGCCGCGAACTCTGCTCGCGCAAGCACACCAGCGTCTCGGTCAGCCGCCGCTTGCAGTCGGTAATCGGCAACGCGCAAACCCGCGAATCTGCACCAAACTCCGCCGCTGACACTACCCCGACACCAATCCCGACCACCACCGCTTCGCGCGCCGCTTCCCGGCCTTCAACCTCAATCGCCGGACGAATCCGAAACCCGGCCCCGGCCATTTCCTCTTCCAGGGTCTGGCGCGTCACCGAACCGATTTCCCGCAGCACCAGCGGCGTGTCGTCCAGGTCCGCCAGGCAGATGGACTCGCGACTCGCCCACGGATGACTGCGCGAGACGAACGCCACCATCGGGTCATTGCGCAACGGCAGCGAGATCAATCGCTCGTCGCTGACATCCCGGCCGAGCAACGCCAGGTCGGCCTGATAGTTGAACAGCCGAAACAACGATTCATCAGTGTTGCCGGTTTCGATCTTCACGCTGATGCCGGGGTATCGCTCGCAAAACCGGGCGATCTGCGGCAGTACGTGCACCGGTGCATCCACGGCGAGGATCAGGCTGCCGGTCTGCAACGCCTGGGAGTCCTGCAATAACTCCTGGGCTTCGGCTTCGATGACGAATAGGCGCTGGGTGATGCTCAACAAGCGCTCACCGAGGTCGGTCAGGCGTACCGAGCGTTTGTTGCGGTGGAACAGCAGCACCCCAAACCGCTCTTCGAGTTTGCGCACCTGGTCGGAAATCGCCGGTTGCGTGAGAAACAGCCGCTCGGCGGCTTTGGTGAAGCCGCCGTGCACGGCCACGGCGTGGAAGGCTTTGAGCTGGGCGTGGGAGACCGACATCGAACCTCCAGTAACAAGCTGAACTTATATTGGAAATACGATAAATCGATTTCACTTATTAATCAGTAATTGTTTTTATCGGCCTCAGCCCCGGTGACTGGTCAGTCGAACAGCATCGGGCGCCATGAGTCTGTGCGTGCAACAGCAGGACTCATCTGACCGATATCGCCTCAGGGAAGCAGCAATATCGAAGTGCTCAACAATAAAAAAACAGGCGTTATTTCTTAATTTCTGCCGGCACACTCACACCCTGAGGTCAGAACCACAATGAACAATCCCATCGGCACCATCAAGCGTTGGCGCGTGCAGATCTTCGCGATCACCTGGCTCGCTTACGCCGCTTTCTACTTCACCCGCAAAGCGTTTTCCGTGGCCAAACTGGGGATCGGCGAAGACCCTACCTTCCTGCTCGACAAAATGGCCATGGCCAACCTCGACGCGATCTATCTGGCGGCCTACGCCATTGGCCAATTCACCTGGGGCATCCTCGCCGACCGCTTTGGCCCACGGGTCGTGGTGCTCGGCGGGCTGCTGATTTCCGCCGCGGCCGCGGTGGTGATGGGCAGTTTTGCTACGTTGCCGATCTTCGCTACTTGCATGCTGATTCAAGGGTTGGCCCAGTCCACCGGATGGTCGGGACTGTGCAAGAACCTCGGCAGTTTCTTCCCCGCCGAACAGCGCGGGCGGGTGCTCGGTTTGTGGAGTTCCTGCTACGCCTTTGGTGGATTGGTGGCTTCACCATTCGCCGGTTGGTGGGCCTACACACTGATCGGCACTTGGCACGCGGCGTTCTTTTCCAGTGCGGCGGTGGTCGGCGTGGTGGCGGTGCTGTTCTTCTTTCTTCAGCGCAACAAGCCTGAAGACGTCGGCTTGCCCGCCGTGGAGCCAGAACCGGAGTTGAGCGTCGAAGCGGCCTACGCACAAAGCCAGATCAGCGTTTGGGAGCCGTTAAAGGAAATCCTGCGCAACCGCACCGTGCTGGTACTCGGGCTCTCGTACTTCCTGCTGAAACCGGCGCGTTACGCGATTTTGCTCTGGGGGCCGGTGATTGTTTTCGAACAAATGCCCTCGGTGGGCAAGGTCGGCGCGGCGATCATTCCCACGTCTTTTGAACTGGCCGGGCTACTCGGGCCGATCATGATCGGTTTGGCCTCCGACAAGCTGTTCGGCGCCCGGCGGATGCCGGCGTGTGTGATCAGTCTGTTGGCGCTGACGGTTTCCCTGGCGCTGTTCATGGGTGCCTTGCACACCGGCAGCGTGTTGATGGTGGTGGCGCTGTTGTTTGTCATGGGTCTGACCCTTTACGGGCCGGACTCGATGATCAGCGGCGCGGCGGCGATTGATTTCGGCACGGCCAAGGCCGGCGCCACGGCGGCGGGTTTTGTGAACGGCTGCGGTTCGGTCGGGGCGATTCTCGGTGGTTTACTGCCGGGCTATTTCGATTCGGTCACGGTGTTCATCGTCTTCGCCGGTTGCGCGATGTTCTCGGCATTCGTCCTGATCCCGCACTGGAACAGTCGCCCGGCCGGCCTACTCACTGATTCAGCTTTCGTGCCCAACCAACCGATCAGCATCAAACCCCTGCGTACCTGAAACCCTTTTCCTCGCGGCCTGCTGCACTGGCGGCAGGTTGGCGTGTGGACATCTGACTGGAGAATCCCGATGAGACCCTTTTGGCTGGAGCAAGCCTTGAAGGCCGATGCATCCGCAACTTGCCCTGCGCTGGACGGCGACACCCGCGCCGACGTCTGCGTCGTCGGCGGCGGCTACACCGGGCTGTGGACCGCGATCATGCTCAAGGAGCAAAACCCCGAACTCGACGTGCTGCTGATCGAAGCCGACATCTGCGGCGCCGGCGCCAGTGGGCGCAACGGCGGATGCGCACTGTCGTGGTCGGCCAAGTACTTCACTCTTGAACGGTTGTTCGGCGTCGAAGAAGCGGTGCGGCTGGTCAAGGAGTCGGAGCGCAGCATCCACGCCATCGGTGCGTTCTGCGAACAGTACGCAATCGATGCCGATTACCGCCTCGACGGCACTCTTTACACCGCGACCAATCGCGCCCAGTGCGGCTCGACCGACGCGGTGATCGCCGCGCTGGAACGCAACGGCATCAACTCCTTTACTCAGCGACCGGTGGCGGATGTGCAGCGCATGGCCGGGTCCGGCAAACACCTGGAAGGCTGGTTTTCCCCGGCAGCGGCTAGCGTACAACCGGGCAAACTGGTGCGCGGCTTGCGCCGGGTGGCGTTGCAACTCGGTGTGCGGATTCATGAAAACACCGCGATGACCGGGCTGGAGGAGGGCACGCCGGCGGCGATTCACACTCCGAGCGGCGCCGTCCGTGCAGATCGAGTGGTGTTGGCGATGAACGCCTGGATGGCCCGGGCCTTCCCGCAGTTCGAACGCAGCGTGGCGATTGTCTCCAGCGACATGCTGATCACCGAACCGCGCCCGGAGTTGCTCAGTGAAATCGGCTTGACCAGTGGCGTCACGGTGCTTGATTCGCGGATTTTCGTGCACTACTACCACAACACCCCGGACGGCCGGATCATGCTCGGCAAGGGTGGCAACACCTTCGCCTACGGCGGGCGGATGTTGCCGGTGTTCGATCAACCGTCGCCCTATGCCGGTCTGTTGCGCAGCAGCCTGACGGACTTCTTTCCGGCATTTGCCGAGGTCAAGGTCGAGGCCACCTGGAACGGTCCCTCGGATCGTTCGGTCACCGGTTTGCCGTTCTTCGGCCAGATGAGCGCCAGCGGCAATGTGTTTTACGGCTTCGGTTACTCCGGCAGCGGGGTCGGGCCGTGCCATATGGGCGGGCAGATTCTTGCCTCGATGGTGCAAGGCCTTGATAACCCGTGGACCCGCTCGCCGCTGGTCAACGGGCCGTTGGGTTACTTCCCGCCGGAGCCGATTCGTTACCTGGGTTCATTGATGGTGCGCAACGCCATCCGCCGCAAGGAACACGCCGAAGACCACGGCCACCGGCCACGGCGTCTGGACGTGCGCCTGGCGAAATTCGCCGCGGCGGCGGGGAAGGCGGATAAGGGGTGAGCCACAGGGTTCTTTTAAACCCTGACACCGAACCTGTGGTGAGGGCGCTTACTTGTGGCGAGGGAGCTTGCTCCCGTTCGGCTGCGAAGCAGTCGTAAAGTCAGCCAATGCGGTGCGCCTGACAGAATGCCGGGGGCCGCTTCGCAGCCCCGCGGGAGCAAGCTCCCTCGCCACAGGTGTTCGATGTTGGCTCAATCTCTAATCTAATGTGGGCATCAGGGTATATCCGGGCGATTGACCAGCCAATCGAGCAGCAGGCGGGTGTCGCCGCGCGGTGGCGGGGGGCGGGTGAGGTGTGGGGGCGGCAGGCTTGAGCCGGTGCAAAGGATCGGTCGGTCCGGGTCGCTGTCGAGAAAACTGATGTATACATCAGTGCCGGCAGCGGGGAGCCTGGACGAGTCGTCGGACGCACCGATGGCCACTGGCAGCCACAGGCCAACCGGCTCCTGCTCAGCCAGTCCCGGCCACAGGCTGACCTGAATCCGGCCCTGTTCATCGAGCGCCGCCGGTTGTCCGGGCTCGCCCAGCACTTGAGCGGGTTGAAAGCCGGGAATGTTTGGCCTGAGTTGTTTGAGCGCGGGCCGGAACACCGTCGACCAGGGAATGGCGCTAAACCGGTTGCAGTAGCCGGGGACTGCAAAGGGTTTGTCTTGAGCGAGGATCGAGGGTTGTTGCCCTTGGTGCCGGATCTCGGTGAGCAGCCATTGGTCGTTGAAGCTCGCCACTGGGTGTTGCTCCACTTGCACGATACGTCCGCTGAGTAATCCCGTCTGATCGCTTTGGCCATGGACCTGCCGGTGTTGGCAGCGCAGCCGTTCCAGCGTCCGACGACTGCGTTGCTCGCCGTGCAGTTGCCTGGCAGCAGGGCGCGTGCTCAACAGGTTTTTACCGATCAGCGGATGATTGGCTGCGCCAAAGCTGACGGCGGCGCAGCTTCTGTCGTGAATCAATCTCTGCGGCAGGATCAGCGGCGAGTCATGGCGTTGAAACAATTCGCGGATCGTGGCAAAGGCCGGCTCCTCAAGCGGATCGCCCTGGAAAGGTGTCAGCACCGGGGCCTGGGGGAAACTCTGGCTATCATCGGCCAGCACCAGTACATGCCCGTCGCGGCGGTGTTCGAAGTGATAGTGAATGCCTTCTTCTTCGCAGAGCCTATGCAGCAAGGCCAGATCGGTTTCTTCGTATTGAATGCAAAAGGGCCGTACCGGGTAGTGCCCGGTGCTGAGTTCAAAGCGGTAGCCGTACTCGGGCAATGCGTGTTCTTCCAATAACTGGCGCAAAATCGCTGGCACGTTGAGCTGATGGAATACCCGTCGGGTGCGCTGTTGTTCAAGGCGTTGCAGATACGGCACCAGCACCAGTCGATAGCCGATCCGGTGCGGGCCACGGTACTCGCGACTGGCACTGTGCAAAATGCCGTGAATGCCCTGGCCATCACCGAGGCTCAGAAAGGCCTGTCGTTGCAGCAGTCGCTCGAGGTTCATTGCCGGGGCCAGGCCGATCACTTCGATGTCGAACCGATAGGGCTGATTGAGGCTTTCATAGCCACTGAACTGCAGCACTTGCAGACTCAAATCATCCTCGACGAGGGTCAAGGTGAAGGGACTTTCCTTGTCGTTGTGCATCGCGTGTGCTTCTGCCATGTCATACGGGGCGCAGAGGGTACGAAACCACAGCCCTGAATAGTCATCGCAAATCGACTTTTCAGAATCCTCCTACAAGCACTGTTGAAGATGTCGACGCGTCCTGTCGGTGTACAGGATGGAATTTTTGGTCGATTGCCGACTTTAGGCCGTATAAACTTGCCGCCATGCGTCGGCCAATAGATGTCTCGGCGCCACAGATCAAGAGAGTGAGTAATGGGCGCACAGTGGAAGGTTAAACACAAAGAAGCGGCATCCAACGCCAAGGGCAAGATCTTCGGCAAACTGGTGAAAGAAATCACCATTGCTGCGCGTAACGGCGCTGATATCACCACTAACGCACACTTGCGTCTGGTGGTTGAACAGGCCAAGAAAGCCTCGATGCCCAAGGAAACCCTCGATCGCGCGATCAAGAAAGGCGCGGGCCTGTTGGGCGAAACCGTGCAATACCATCGCGTGACCTACGAAGGCTTCGCCCCGCATCAGGTGCCGCTGATCGTTGAATGCGTGACCGACAACATCAACCGTACCGTCGCTGAAATCCGCGTGGCATTCCGCAAGGGCCAATTGGGCGCGTCCGGTTCGGTGTCCTGGGACTTCAACCATGTCGGCATGATCGAGGCGTCCCCGGACAGCCCTGACGCCGATCCGGAAATGGCCGCCATCGAAGCCGGCGCCCAGGATTTCGAACCGGGTGAAGAAGAGGGCACGACCCTGTTCCTGACCGAGCCTGCAGACCTGGACGCGGTGCAGAAAGCCCTGCCTGAGCAAGGTTTCACCGTGTTGTCGGCCAAATTGGGCTACCAGCCGAAGAACCCGGTCAGCGGTTTGAGCGACGAGCACATGGCTGAAGTTGAAGCCTTCCTCGAAGGCCTCGATAACCATGATGACGTGCAGGACATGTTTGTCGGGTTGGCGGGTTAAGCGTTTACAGCATTGACAGCTTTGTTGTTTGACAGGCCGTCTTCGCGAGCAAGCCCGCTCCCACAGTTGATCTGTGTTGGTCACACATTATGTGCACGACACAAAACCACTGTGGGAGCGGGCCTGCTCCGGGCGGCGATCCGACGAATGACTGCGAAGCGGTCACCGGCCATTCAATTCCCGCACAATCTCGCTAAAGCCCGGCCGCGCCAGTACATCTGGCTGACAGCAACGCTGCTCAAGGTCCTCCAGCGTCACCCAAGCTTCGTCGCTCAAGCCTGAGTCGATGCGCGCCAGCAGTTCCCCTAACAGCACCCCGAACGCCCGCACTTCGATCCGTTGCAGCGCGCGAGTTTCAAGGTTGTCCGTGGTGGCGTGGAAAGACGCACCGCCAAAGTCGCCCAGCAGACAGTCACCGTGCTCGTTCCACATAATGTTGTGGCCGTAGAGATCGCCGTGGGTGATGCCTTGTTCGTGCAAGTGCTCTGCCGCGCTAGCGATGCCACGGGCGATGCGCAATGCCACGTCCGCGCTGAACCGCGTGTCATCGGTGTAAACGTCACGGCTGCAGGACGCCAGGCTTGGCAACGCCGCGAGGTTGCGATAACTCGGGTCAATCAAATGCATCACCAGCCCGGCCTGGGCTTGCGGATGGTCGACAATTCGCCCTTCGATGCGGATCAGGTTGGGGTGCAGGCCTGCGGTGATGCAGGCGTTCATTTCGTGTAGCGGCGAGCCATCGCTGGTCATTTCGCCTTTGTACAGTTTTACCGCGACCTGAGTATCCGCTTGCCCCGGTCGTTGCCAGGTAGCGCGATGAATCACCCCCGAAGCGCCTTCACCGAGTTTTTGCTCAAGGTGCAGCTCTGACCACGGGATGCTCGGCGTGGCCTCAAGGGCGGCCGCATCGGCTTCGGTTTCCAGCGGGTTACCGGCGTAGGCCAGCCAGGTCAGGGCCGGCAGGCTCAGCAGCCACTCAGGCAGTTCGGTGAAGCGGTTGGCCGAGATGCGCAACAGTTCCAGTCGATGGCATTGAACCAGGCTTTCGGGCAATTGCTGCAAGTGGTTGCCGGCGAGCATCAGTTTTTGCATGAGCGGACGTTCACCCAACTCGGTCGGCAGTTCGCTGATGCGGTTGTCGGTCAGGATCAGCCAGCGCAGCAGCGGCGGCAGGGCGGCGGCCGGCACCCGTTCGATGCGGTTGGCCCTGAAGCCGATCATGCTCAGCGCGGCGCATTGACCCAGGCAGGCCGGCAGCTCGGTGAACTGGTTGTCCGAGCAGAACAGAATTCGCAGACGAGTCAGGCGGTGCAGGTCGTCCGGCAGGCTGCTCAACGCGTTGCCGCTAAGGTTGAGTATCTCCAGCGAATCCGCCAGGTCGAAGATTTCCCGGGGGAACTCGGTCAGGCCGCAGACCAGGTCCAGACGGGTGATGCCTGCCAGCTCACCGGCTCGCAGTTGTGCAAGGGTATTCATGAACGAATTCGCTATTGATCGAGTAGTAGGGCGCGGGGCTCTGAGAATGGGCGACATGATAGCGGGAAGTTGTGGTGCCGGGCAGGCCGCCTTCGCGAGCAAGCCCACTCCCACAGTTATTTTGTGTCGTACACATAATGTGTGATCAACACAAATTCCCTGTGGGAGCGGGCTTGCTCGCGAAGAGGCCGGCAGCCAATCCGAAAATCTATTGGTTAAACCAGTTCCCGAACCTCCACCAACTGCCCCAACCGGCTACGTGTCCGCGCGAGGTCAATGGCATCCCCATCCAGACTTTCCCGCAACGAACGCTGCCCCAATAGCACCAAATGTTTGTCCTGATCGTACAAAACGTCGATCAGGTTGATAAACCGTTGCTGCGCCGCGATCGAACAATCGTTGAGGCTGGGCAGTTCATCGATGACCCAGTGATCGAAACGCCGGCACAGTTCCAGGTAATCCATCACGGCGGTGGGGTGGTCGCACAGATCGCTGAAGGTAAAACCGACGGCTCGCCCTTCGCAGTACCGTGCTGGCAGATGCCGTGTTCCGACCGGCAACGCCAGGGGCAAAGCACTTTCAGGCAGGTTCAACGCCTGACGCTGGGCTTGCGTCGCCGGCCAGACGTACCGGCCCTGGGTAAACACCTGCTGGGTATGGGTTCGCGCCTGACTGCGATAGTCATGAGGACCGCCGACTTCCAGGACCTGCATGCGCGTGTTGATCAGGTCGATCACCGGTTTGAAACGCGCATGGTAGAGCGGGTTCGGCAGCAAACCTTCGGGTGGGTAGTTGGAGGTCACCAGCAGCAGGATGCCACGGCGGAACAACGCCTTGAACAGCCGGGTGATGAGCATCGCATCGCCGATGTCGTGGACGTGAAACTCGTCGAAACACAACACCCGACAATCCAGCAACAACTCATCAAGGGTGTTCGCCAAGGGATCAGGTTGGTCACGATGGCTGAACATGCCCTGATGCAGCTGCGCGAAAAACTCATGAAAGTGCAGGCGCTGTTTTTGCGCGAGGGGGATGGCCTGGAAAAAACCGTCCAGCAACCAGCTTTTACCGCGACCGACAGCGCCGTACAGGTAAAGGCCGGGCAGGGTTTTCGCCGATGCACCCAGCAGCGTTGTCGCATGTTGCGCCATACAGTCGATCACTCGCTGCTGGCTGTGGCTGAGGGTGTAGCCCTGGGCGAGCGCCTTATGGTGAAAGTAGTCGTGGATGACTCGATGGCTGGCGTTCCCGCTGGCAGGCGACGCAATGGCTTTGCCGAGCAAACGGCGCAGCGCGGGCCAGCGTATGAGTCGCGAACGGATTGGCGGTAGAACGGCCACGATAATGTCACCCCTGGGTTCTTCAGGCCGGCTCAGCGAGCTGCGGCGCAGTAGTGTAACCAAACGGGGAATCGCCCCACCACTCGTGTTGACATAGCCATTGCATCGTCAGACAAAAACCTGCGGGTTGTACAGCTTGTTTCCCGTCGGTGTATCAGCGTTTTTCCAACAATTCGATACACAACCCCACCACATTGAGCGAGCCGACGGAGCCCCATGACTGGCGAATTCCCGTTGCGTTGCTAACCTGATTTTCAGAAGTCACCCTCACAAGGAATGAGGCCGTGAATGGAGTTCGGGTATTGGCAACGCTGAGCATGATGCTCGGCACGCAAGCGCTGGCCGCAGAACTCCAGGTGGAGGTGCGCGTCGACGTGCAGCGTGGCTGTCAGTTAGTGGGGCAGCAACGCAGTGCGGGCGTCGAGCAACTGGGGGTGCTGGACTTCGGCAGCACCTCGCGGCTGGATGACCCGGCCGGGCCGTTGGGCGCGGCGTTGATGAATGAGCATCTGCCGCGTCTGGAATGCAACCCCGACACGCCTTATCAATTACGCGTCGATGGCGGCCAGCACGGTGGCGTCGGCGATGTGCGTTACATGGCGGGTTCCGCCGAACATAGCAAACCTATCCCTTATCGGCTCTACCAGGACCCCGCGCGACTGATCCCGCTGGCGGTGAACGTCCCGATAAGCGGCCGCGTGCCGGATAACGGTTCCGTGGATTTACCTTTGTATGCCCGTATCGAACGGCTGGCGGAGATTCCCCGTGTCAGCCGTTATTCAGACCTGGTGAAAGTGACTGTCACCTGGTAGCAGCAACTGTGCAACTTGCCCCCGATGGAATCGGGTGGCGCAGGGAAGGGGGCGTTCCTCGTTGAACGTTCGGGTTTTGGCGTCCTGAGGGAGTTGGGATTAGCACGATGACAAGCAAGCACTGGATGGTTATCGCCGTGGGCGTACTGTTTTTGCTCGCCGAGGGCGCCCAAGCGGCGGTCAGCGGGCAGATCCACGCGCGGCTGGTTATCATCGCCGGTTGCGAAGTGACCAATGGCGCCAGCCCCGGCAGCCCGGTCAGCGATTTCGGCAGCCTGGATTTCGGCCAGCAAGGCCCGACCTGGACCAAGCCGATCAAGGCCAGCCTCAGCGACGATGGCAGCGGCAAGCTGAATGTCGCCTGCAACCCTTCGGTCACCGGGTTCACCGTCAGCATCGACGGCGGCGCCCATGGTGACGGTACGACCCGACGCCTGAGCAACGGCAGCCAGACCCTCCCTTATCAATTGTTCCTCGATGCCTCGGGCAGTCAGAGCTACAGCATCGGCCAACAACACAATTTCGCTGTGAACAGCGCTGCGCGGATACCTATCCCGGTATTTGGCTCGGTGGTGGCGAATACCCGCGCGGTTCCGGCCGGTGTCTACACCGACACCCTGACGGTGACGCTCGATTGGTAAACCCGTAGAGGACGGACACCATGCACATGCTTGTATCAAGGATCGGTTTGTCATTGCTCGGCCTGGCGCTGGTGTCCAGCGCTCAGGCCGCAACCACCGTTACCGGGCAGATCAGTTCCACGCTGATCCTGACCAGCAGTTGTCTGGTCAACGGCACGGCCGGTACCACTGGACTTAATTTCGGTACCGTGAACTTCGGCACCACCACCAGTTTGTTCACCGAAGCCGACGGCCAGGTGCTGGGCGGTGGTGGCGGGGCGCTGTCGGTTCAGTGCTCCAGTGGCACCTCGCCAACCATCACCGTCGGCGCTGGCAGCCATGACGCGCAGTCCACGGGTGGCACCCGAGCGTTATACGACGGCGTCGCCAATTACGTGCCTTACGACTTCTATACCGACGCCGCTCACTCTCAACTGCTGGCCATCAACGGTGTGATCAACCTGACCGCCAGTACCGGCCAGACGCAGGCGGTGAACATCTATGGCAAAGCCGTGGGCAAGGCGGGACTGCCGGCCGGCACCTACACCGATACCGTTTCAGTCCAACTGACCTTCTAGTGCGATGGCCCGCCATGGCTGTGCGGCGCTGCTCCTGCTGTGTGCGGGCAGTGTGCCGTTGCCGCTGGCGGCGGTGACGAGCCAGAGTTTCCAGGTCAGTGCCACGGTGACCGCCGGTTGCCTAGTGGTGGGCGGGGTCTCGAACTACGGCAGCCTCAACTTTGGCAGCCAGTTGGCCTTGGCCACCAGCACGGTGCAGGTGTCATTGACCGGTGGCGTGCAGTTGCAATGCACGCCAGGGGTGACCCTGAACATGACGGTCGATGGCGGTCAGTACAACAGCAGCGGGCGGCACATGCAGCTCACGACCGGCAGCAACCGGGTGGCGTACTCGCTGTTTAGCGATGCGGCATTCAGCCAGAGCCTGGGGATCGGCCAAAGCGTGGCGGTGGCTTACACCGATGCGAACAACATCAGCCTGCCGATTTACGGTCAGGTGCAGTTGCCGGGCAATCAGCCTGGGGGGACGTACAGCGATGTGCTGCAGGTGCAGCTGTCGTGGTAATGCGGCGTTTTGAAAAGGAGCAGCACATGTGGTCACAGGTCTTGCGCTGTACGGGGCTGGCGATGGTGTTACTCGGGACGGTCAAGGCACAGGCCGCCAGTTCGGTGCTGATCTGGCCGATCGATCCGGTGCTGGAGGCCGATCAACAGGCCAGTGCCTTGTGGCTGGAAAACCGTGGCAGCGAGACCGCCAACCTGCAAATCCGGGTGTTCGCCTGGAGCCAGAGCGGCTTCAACGACCAGTACCAGAACCAGCGCGACGTGATCGGCAGCCCGCCAGTGGCGAAGATCGAACCGGGCCAGAAACAATTGGTACGACTGACCCGCACCCGGGAGATACCGCCGGGGCAGGAGCTGGCTTACCGCATCATCATCGACGAAATCCCCTCGGCCAAACCGCCTGCTGCTGAAGATGGCAAGACCGCTGCGGCGATCCGTTTCCAGATGCGTTATTCGGTGCCGTTGTTTGCCTACGGTGCCGGGTTGTGGAGCAAGGAGGACACCACCCGCCAACGTGATCCCAAGGGCATCGGCCTGCCGGACCTGAGCTGGCGCACCGTGGCGGTGGACGGTCGTTCGTATGTGGAGGTGCGCAACCAGGGCGCGGTACATGCGCGATTGACCGATGTCACGCTCAAGCAGGGTGGCCAGACCAAACCGCTGGTGGAAGGTTTGCTCGGTTATGTGTTGCCCGGCGCAATCATGCGCTGGCCCGCGCCGGGGCCGATGGCCGGGGACCCGGCGTTGCAGGTGCGGGTGAATGGGGCGAGCCAGGTGCAGAGCGTCGCACCACAGCGGTGATTCCAGGGCTTTTGGGCTTTTGTGGCGAGGGGGCTTGTCGGAACGCCGCATCGCCCCGTTGGGCTGCGCAGCATCCCCTAAAACCCGGCAGCGCGGTGTGTCAGATGTCGCGCGATGAATGGATTACGACTGCTGCGCAGCCGAACGGGAGCAAGCTCCCTCGCCACAGGTTTAGCGCACACATAGCTGGAATAAAGGAGGGCAGAGTCCATTGACGGACATAAAGCGCGAATGAGCCAGCGTTGGGCTCGCAGTTTCCAGTGTCCGTTGTGGGCGGCGACCTGCGCGTGTTGGCTGGTGATCATCCCTCTAGCCGAGGCCGGCGACTTGCCGCCTCCGCCCAGCGGCATGGAGGCCGTGGCCGATGCACAGTTGTTTCTGGAGTTGGTGGTCAATCAGATGAATACCGGGCGAGTCGTGGCGGTGGATCAGCGGGGCGGGCGATTTTTTCTGCCAGCCTCGGCGCTGCGCGACAGTGGCATGAAACTGCCGGAAAACATCAGCGCCGAAGTTGACCTCGACAGCTTGCCGGGCCTGCACAGCGAGTACGACAGTGTCGGTCAAAGGCTACTGCTCAACGTGCCGCCGGACTGGTTGCCGGAGCAATTCGTCGGCAACCGCCAAGCCTACCCGCGCACCCCGGCACTCAGCAGTTTCGGGGCCTTGCTCAACTACGACCTGTACCTCAACGACACCGATGATGCCGGCACCTACCTCGCGGCATGGAACGAAGTGCGGCTGTTCGACAGTTGGGGCACGCTGTCCAACACCGGGCAGTACCGCCGCACCTCGTCGGGGGAGGCGGTCAGCACGTCGAACAATGGCTATCTGCGCTACGACACCACTTGGCGCTACTCCGATGACGAGCGGCTGCTGACGTATGAGGCCGGGGACCTGGTCAGCGGCGCCTTGCCCTGGAGCAGTTCGGTGCGCCTCGGCGGGGTGCAGTTGTCCCGTGACTTCGGTGTGCGCCCGGACCTGGTGACCTACCCGTTGCCGCAGTTTGCCGGTGAAGCGGCGGTGCCGTCCTCGGTGGATTTGTTCATCAATGGCTACAAATCCAGCAGCGCCGACCTGCAACCGGGGCCGTACACCCTGACCAATATTCCGTTCATCAATGGCGCCGGCGAAGCGGTCGTCGTCACCACCGATGCCTTGGGCCGGCAGGTCTCGACCACGGTGCCGTTCTACGTCACCAGCAGTTTGCTGCAAAAGGGCTTGAGCGATTTTTCCGTGGCCGCCGGGACCTTGCGTCGGGACTACGGCCTTCGAGATTTCGGCTACGGACCAGGCGTCACGTCCGGCAGTTTGCGTTACGGCCTGAGCGACAACTTCACCCTCGAAAGCCACGCCGAAGCCTCGGACTCCCTGACCCTTGGCGGCTTGGGCGGCAACCTGAGGCTGGGCAATTTCGGCGTCCTCAATACCGCGCTTAGCCAGAGCCAGTTCGACGGCGAAAGCGGCCAGCAATTGAGCCTCGGCTATCAGTACAGCAGCCAGCGCTACAGCTTCTCGTATCAACGTATGCAACGACGTGATCAATACGCCGACCTGACGGTGATCGACACCCCTTACACGACCCTGAGCAAACGTAGCGAACAGGCAACCCTGAGCCTTAACCTTGATTCCTGGGGCAGCCTCGGTGTCGGTTATTTCGACGTGCGTGCAGCGGACGAATCGCGTACCCGTTTGCTCAACCTGACCTGGAGCAAACCGCTGTGGCGCGATACCAGTTTCTATCTGTCGGGCAACCGCGAAATCGGTGACAGCAACTGGGCGGTGCAGGCGCAACTGGTGATCCCGTTCGATCTGCACGGCAGTCTGGCGATCAGCAGCGAACGCAGTAAGACCGGGCAAACCCAGCAGCGGGTCAATTACAGCCGAGCCGTGCCGACCGAAGGCGGGGTGGGTTTCAACCTCGGTTACGCTCAGGGCGACGCGCCGACTTATCGTCAGGCCGACCTGACCTGGCGCCTGCAATCGGTGCAATTGCAAGCCGGGGTCTACGGCACCAGCGAGGCTGAAACCCGTTGGGCCGATGCCAGCGGCTCGTTGGTCTGGATGGACCGTCAGTTGTTCGCTGCCAACCGGATCGACGATGCATTTGTAGTGGTCAGCACCGACGGCTATGCGGACATTCCGGTGCGCTACGAAAACCAGTTGGTCGGCCAGACCGACCGCAACGGCCACCTGCTGGTGCCGTGGAGCAGCGCGTATTACCGCGGTAAATACGAAATCGACCCGCTGAACCTGCCAGCCAACGTGCGCAGCCCTAACGTCGAACAGCGGATCGCAGTGCGGCGTGGCAGCGGTTATCTGCTGGAGTTTCCGTTGAGCCGGATAGTCGCCGCGAGCATCGTGCTGGTGGATGCACGGCAGCAAGAATTACCCCTGGGCAGTGGCGTCGTGCATGAGCAAAGCGGCACGCAAACCGTGGTCGGTTGGGACGGGCTGGTATACCTGGAAAATCTACAGGCGCAAAACAGTCTGCGGGTGACCCTGGCCGACGGGAAGACCTGTCAGGTGCAGTTTGCCGTGGACATGAAGCAGGACCAGATCCCGCTGATCGGGCCGTTGGTGTGCAAATGAAGGGGTTGGCACTGCTG
>Ga0209903_1000067_pt1 | contig 42546 bp, 38 predicted proteins | sample OrgsoiDNA2013051_FD_185801 | JGI IMG/M metagenome (GOLD analysis project Ga0209903, IMG submission 185801) | Permafrost soil microbial communities from the Arctic, to analyse light accelerated degradation of dissolved organic matter (DOM) -... | ecosystem: Environmental > Terrestrial > Soil >...
GTCGTTGGCATTCGGGTGAATCAGGTCGTACAGGTCCGAGACCTTGCGATCAGCGTCGGCCAGGATCGGGAAGTTGACGATCGTGTTCTGGGTTTCGTTGATGTCCTCGATCCACTTGTGGTGCGAATCCACCGGGTCGACGGACAGCGCGATGGCTTTTACGCCGCGCAGGGCAAATTCATCCTTGAGCTTGGCGGTGAAGCCCAGTTCGGTGGTGCACACCGGGGTGAAGTCCGCCGGGTGGGAAAACAGCACGCCCCAGCTATCGCCCAGCCATTCGTGGAAACGGATGGTGCCGGCGCTGGAATCCTGTTCGAAGTCGGGGGCGATGTCGCCAAGTCTGAGGCTCATGGTGCTGCTCCTGGTGAGTGCTTGATGAGCTCAACTGTGCCTGTGTTTCTTATAGTTTAAAAAGAATAAATATCGATTTATTTAGATCATAAGTGAATATTAAAGATCTGTTCACTGGACCTGCACCGTCATCGAGACGAACATCGCTCACAAGGTTCGAGAAGGCCTTGAGTAGCTGCACAGAGGGGAATTTCGGGGAGGGTTTACGGGGGTGAGCCTGACTCGGAAATGTAAAAGCCCCGCTCGGCGTGGTGCCGGGCGGGGCTTTTTTTACTCAGGCTTACAAGGTCACGCTGTTACAACAGCGGGATCGAGTAGCTGACGATCAGGCGGTTTTCGTCCTGGTCGCGAGTAGCGATGTCGGTGCGCCACATAGCGTTTTTCCAGGCAACGCCGAGGTTTTTCAGCGGGCCTTCTGGAACAACGTAACCGAGGGTGATGTCACGTTCCCATTCGGTCTTGTCACCGGTAGGGTTGTCGATGTTGCTACCACGCAGGTAGATCACACCAGCGGTCAGGCCAGGTACGCCGACTTTGGCGAAGTCATACGCGTAGCGAGCTTGCCAGGTACGTTCGCCAGCACGGGCAAACTTCTGGATCTGCATGTCGGTGATGGTGCTGTTGGACGAACCGTCACCCTGGTTCAGCCAAGGGAAATCGCTGTCGCCCTTGGTGTACTGGTAGCCGCCGCCGAAGGTGTGGCCTTCAACCGAGTACAAAGCGAGGTAGCTGTACAGGTCGTTGTCGACTTTGCCTTTGACAGTTTTGCCGCCGTAGAAACCGCTGGTGTAGTAAGCGGAGTCGTTGCCGTTGGCACCGTTGTCACGGCTGCGGTAGTAACGCAGGTCACTTTTCAGCACGCCTGGACCGATTGCCCAGTTGTGGACCAGACCCAGGAAGTTCTGCGAGTAGAAGTCCTTCAATTCACCGTAGTAGTACGATGCGGTCAGGTCTTTGGTGATTTTGTAGTCAGCACCGCCGTAGTAGAACTTGTTGCTGAACTTGCCAGCGTCATAGTTCGAGCTAGCGTTCGCGACGGCAATCGACAGATCTTCGTCGTTGCTGGAGTTACGGCCCTTGGCGGACTCGATCTGACCGGCAGTCAGGGTCAGGTCTTTGATTTCGTTGGACTTCAGCTCGCCACCGGTGAAGGTTTGTGGCAGCAGACGACCATCGTTGTACTTGATGACCGGGTTGTTCGGCATCAGGGTGCCGACTTTCAGTTCGGTCTGGGAGATCTTGACCTTACCGGTCAGACCCAGGCTACCGAAGTCTGGAACAGCACTGTTGCCATCGCTTGGGAACACGGTGCCGCCGGAAGCCGCGCCGTTGGCGTTGCCGCTCTTGTTCGAGCTGGAATCCAGACGCACGCCGTACAGGCCGATAGCATCAACGCCGAACTGAACAGTACCTTGGGTGTAACCCGAGATGAAACGCAGATCGAAGCCTTGGCCCCATTCTTCGTTTTTGTTCTTGCTCGAAGCGGTGTCCGGGCCAGTACGGTTATCGGTGTTGATGTAGAAGTTCCGCAGACCCAAGGTAGCCTTGCTGTCTTCGATGAAACCGGCGGCGCCTGCCTGCTGCGCCAAAACCCCTACGGCCACAGCCAGGGCCAAAGTGGACTTGTTCATTGTTTCGCTCCTCTCGTTCTAATTCTTGTGTATCTGGTCCTGGGTCGTATGCCCTGGATCCGAAGATGCGCGATTAGCGCCAGACCGTGACCAATAAGTCAATCGTTACCAACCATGTCTACGACCTTCGTCTAACCGCAGTGATTTGGTCCCTGCAGGGTAATGAATTACTCATAAACCCAAAAAGAATTATTTCATTCTTTTTCATACCGCAATGGAATATAGCTCATCACTGCGAAACCGCACCGGGACATCAGGTATCGGCTCATAAGCTAATTACTAAATGGTATTTATTAGCCTTTTTTTAGATCGCTTAGCGTTGACACATCTTCAATTCGTCAACCCCTATCGAAAAGGCGACGCCATGATGGCCAAACGCGCACTATCCAGTCAAATTGTTACAGTTTGTATATCGATATTAATTTCCTGTGGTGCTCAAGCGGCCAACCTCACGGTGGGCTATCAGACCGGTATCGACCCGAGCAAAGTACCTCAGGCAGATGGCACTTATGAGACAGCCATTGGACAGAAAATTGACTGGCGGCGTTTTAATAGCGGCCCGGAAGTGGTCACCGCCATTGCCTCCGGCGATGTGCAGATCGGCAACCTTGGTTCCAGCCCCCTGGCCGCGGCCGCTTCACGCAATCTGCCAATCGTCGCGTTTATCGTTTCCGCCCAGATCAACGCCGCCGAAGCCTTGGTTGTGCGTAATGGCAGCGGCATCAATAAACCGGAAGATTTGATCGGCAAGACCATCGCCACGCCCTTCGTTTCAACGTCCCATTACAGCCTGCTCGGCGCACTGAAGCATTGGGGCCTCGATGCCTCAAAAGTCAAAGTGGTGAACCTGCAACCTGCTGAAATCGCCGCTGCCTGGAAGCGTGGCGACATCGACGGCGCGTTTGTCTGGTCACCGGCGCTGGGGGAAATTCGTAAGACCGGCAAGACCTTGACCGATGCCGCACAGGTCGGCCAATGGGGTGCGCCGACCTTCGAGGTCTGGGTCGCGCGCAAGGATTACGCCGAGAAGCATCCAGAGGTGGTGGCGAAATTCGCCAAGGTCACCCTGGACTCGTTCGCCGATTATGCCGCCCATAAAGACAGCTGGACTGCCGACTCGGTGCCGGTGCAGAAAATCGCCAAACTGACCGGAGCCAATGCCGCCGACGTGCCGGAATTGCTGGCCGGCTCAAACTTCCCGGATGCCAAGGCGCAACAGACCACCGCGCTGCTGGACGGCGGCACAGCCAAGGCAATTGGTGAGACAGCGAAGTTTTTGAAGGAGCAAGGAAAGGTCGAAACGGTGCTGCCGGATTACTCGCCGTACGTTAGCGCGAAGTTCGTAAAGGAATAACACAACCCCTGTGGCGAGGGAGCTTGCTCCCGCTGGAGGCCGAAGGACTCCCAAACCCGGCAGCGCGTTGATTCAGATATAACGCGATTGCCGGGCTTGGGGCCGCTACGCAGCCCAGCGGGAGCAAGCTCCCTCGCCACAATAGTTTTGTGGTTACAGGGTCTTTTCGAAGATCTTCGAATTACGCTGATAGTTGTACAGCGACGCCCGCGCCGACGGCAGGCGCTCGACGCTGCTTGGCTCGAACCCACGCTCGCGGAACCAGTGAGCGGTCCGGGTGGTCAGCACGAACAGGGTTTTCAGACCCTGCGCCCGGGCACGGGTTTCGATCCGTTCCAACAGTTCATCGCCACGACCGCCATGGCGATACTCCGGGTTCACCGCCAGACAGGCCAGTTCCCCGGCATCCGAATCGGCAATCTGATACAGCGCCGCGCAGGCGATGATCATGCCTTCGCGCTCGACCACGCTGAACTGCTCGATCTCACGTTCGAGCACTTCACGGGAACGGCGTACCAGAATCCCCTGCTCTTCCAACGGGCTGATCAAGTCCAGCAAACCACCGACGTCTTCAATCGCCGCTTCGCGCACCAGCTCGAATTGTTCCTGGGCCACCAACGTGCCGCCACCGTCGCGGGTGAACAGTTCGGTCAGCAGCGCACCGTCTTCGGCGTAGCTGACGATATGGCTACGCGCCACGCCGCCGCGACACGCTTCAGCCGCCGCATCCAGCAACTCAGCCTGATAGTTGCTGCCCAGGCGTTGCAGATGCGCCGGCACCTGTTGTGGGCGCAATTCGCGAACCAGGCGACCGTGTTCATCGATCAAGCCCAGGTCCGCGCCGAACAGCAGCAGTTTGTCCGCGCCGAGGTCGATGGCAGCACGGGTGGCGACGTCTTCACAGGCCAGGTTGAAAATCTCACCGGTCGGCGAGTAGCCCAGCGGCGACAGCAGCACGATGGAGCGCTCGTCCAGCAGGCGATTGATGCCCTTGCGGTCGACCCGGCGCACTTCGCCGGTGTGGTGATAATCGACGCCTTCGAGCACGCCAATCGGCCGTGCCGTCACCAGGTTGCCGCTGGCCACCCGCAGCCGCGAGCCCTGCATCGGCGACGAGGCCATGTCCATGGACAACCGCGCTTCAATGGCGATACGCAGTTGACCGACCGCATCGATCACGCATTCCAGGGTCGCGGCATCGGTGATGCGCATCCCGTGGTGGTAGTGCGGGATCAGGCCGCGGGCGGCGAGGCGGGTTTCGATTTGCGGACGGGAACCATGAACCAGCACCAGTCGCACGCCGAGGCTGTGCAACAGCACCAGGTCGTGGACGATATTGCCGAAGTTCGGATGCTCCACACCGTCGCCGGGCAGCATGACGACGAACGTGCAATCGCGGTGGGCATTGATGTAAGGAGATGCGTGACGAAGCCAATTAACGTATTCGGGCATGAACCTGGGCCTGTAATAAATAGCAGCCAAAAAATGGGCGAAACACAAAACGCACAACGGGCTGGTGGTTATCGTCGGAACAGGCTTGGCAACACGCGAGCTCTCCTCATGAATACGGGTTTGGACACTGGTAATTTAAACCGGTTAATCAGCCTAAACACAGAACCTGTGGGAGCGGGCTTGCTCGCGAAGGGGCCGTGTCAGCCGACATCAATATTGCCTGACACACCACTTTCGCGAGCAAGCCCGCTCCCACCTGGATTGCGTTTAACTGGCTGGCATTGGGTTTTGGGCCGGCGTCAGGCAGTAATGTTCAATCAGTTGTCGTAATAGATGCACGGTAGGCTGCAAACGTGACATTTCGAGGTATTCCCCCGGTTGGTGAGCGCAGGCGATGTCGCCCGGGCCAAGCACCAGTGTTTCGCAGCCAAGACGCTGAAGATAAGGTGCTTCCGTGCCGAACGCTACTGCTTCGGCCCGATGACCGGTGAGCTTTTCCGCGACCCGGACCAATTCGGCGTCTTCGGCCTGCTCGAACGGTGGCACTTCGGGGAACAGCGGCGCGTAATCGATCTTCACCTGATGCCGCTCGGCAATCGGCTTGAGCTTCTGCAAAATCGCCTCGCGCAGGGCATTCGGGTCCATGCCCGGCAGCGGTCGCAGGTCAAATTCCAGCGAACACTGGCCACAGATGCGGTTGGGGTTGTCACCGCCGTGGATGCAGCCGAAGTTCATCGTCGGTTGCGGCACGCTGAACTGCGGGTTGCGGAATTCGCGTTGCCATAAAAGACGCAAGCCGCGCAGTTCGCCAATCGCGTCGTGCATGGCTTCGAGAGCACTGTGCCCCAGGCTTGGGTCCGAGGAATGGCCGCTGCGACCGAGAATATCGATGCGTTCCATCATCACGCCTTTATGCAGGCGGATCGGCTTCAGGCCGGTCGGCTCGCCAATCACCGCCGCCCGGCCCAGCGGGCGTCCAGCGGCGGCCAGGGCCCTCGCCCCGGACATCGAGCTTTCTTCATCGCAAGTGGCGAGGATCATCAAGGGCTGCTTGAACGGCTGGTCGAGCAGCGGAATGACCGCTTCGATGGCCAAGGCGAAAAAGCCCTTCATGTCACAACTGCCGAGGCCGACCCAACGGCCGTCCACTTCCGTCAGTTTCAATGGATCGGTCTGCCACAACGCGCCGTCGAACGGCACGGTGTCGCTGTGCCCGGCCAGCACTAGCCCACCGGGGCCGGAACCAAAACTGGCGAGCAAGTTGAATTTGCCGGGGCTGACCTGCTGGATATCACAGGCAAAACCCAAATCACCGAGCCAGGTCGCCAGCAAGTCGATCACCGGACGATTGGTTTGATCCAGGCTCGGCTGGGTACAACTGACCGACGGCGCAGCGATCAGCGCAGCGAACTGATCTTTCATGGACGGCAAAGGCATCGCTGACTCCAAACTCCCGATTTGAAGTCCATCATAGAACCATCCGGCTTCAGGAATAAACCGCCGCGGCGCGTAGGACTTGTGAGTCCTGTACACTGCACGACCTTGGCAGCCACACATTCCCCCGGCTGCGCTCCCGATCCTGGATTTTCCGGCCATGCAGAAAGAAACCGAAATCAAACTCCGCGTCAGCCGCGAAACCCTCGCTGCCCTGCGCGAGCACCCGCTACTGAAAAAACGCAACAAAAGTGGCTGGGAACGCCGTGAGTTGATGAACCAGTACTTCGACACGCCTGAGCGCGACCTGGCCCGCGCCAAGGTTGCCCTGCGCCTGCGCCGCGATGGCGAAGAAGTGATTCAGACCCTCAAGACCCGCGGCCAGAGCGTTGCCGGTCTGTCCGAGCGTAACGAATACGACTGGAACCTGCCCAAAGCCAAGCTCGACGTGAAGAAACTCGACGGCGAATGCTGGCCTGAAGAGCTGGCCGAGCTGGACAAGAAAACCCTGAAAGCCATTTTCACCACCGATTTTGTTCGCGAACGCGCGGAAATCGCTTGGGGCCGTGGCAAGACCAAAGTGGTCATCGAAGCGGCGCTGGACTTCGGCCACGTAGTGGTCGGTAAACAGAAAGAAGAAATCTGCGAGCTCGAACTGGAACTGCGCGAAGGCGAACCTGCCGCGCTGCTGGAACTGGCCGCTGAACTGGCCGCGACCCTGGCCCTGATGCCGTGTGACATCAGCAAGGCCGAGCGCGGCTATCGTTTGTACGACGCCAACAGCTACTCGCTGAGCCTGCCGGCGCCGCAAATCACTGCCGAAATGCCGCTGGACGACGCTTTCGCCGCCCTGAGCTGGCACTTGCTGGGCAGCAGCCAGCGTCTGGCTGAACAATATCGCTTCAATGGCCACTGGCGCCTGTTGCAGGACTGGGTCGAAAACCTCGGTGAACTGCGCGCGCTGCTCAGCAGCCTCGGTCAAGCGGCACCGCGTCAGTCGACTCACGACCTGCGCGTTGCACTCGACGCCTTGCTGGAAGACTGGCGTCCGCTGGTTCAAGCCGGGCTGGACGACGAAGACGTGCGCAAAGCCGCGCCGGAGCAGTTCCTCGAAGAACTGGAAGACCCGCGCTGGGGCCTGTTCTCGCTGAACACTTCGCGCTGGTTGCTGGCCCGCACCTGGGCTGCTGATCGCAACGTGCGCGGCAATCGCCAAGGCGCTGCGCAACTGGCCAACTGGCTCCCGCGCCTGCTGGGCGAAGAAGCCACGTCCCTGCAATTGCAGCGTTATCAGCAACAGCCGGAAGACCTGGCCGAGCAACTGCCACGCATCGAACGCATCCAGGCCTGGATGCACCACGCCCGTGGCGTGCTGGACATCCCGGAAATGGATCGCCTGTACGGTGAGCTGAACAAACTGGCGCAACTGGCCAACGAGCCGATCACCGACGAAAGCCTGGATGCGCGCAAGCAGCAGGCGATTGCCGTGTATCAGAACCGTGCCTGGAAAATGTTGTTGCGTATGTAACAACTAAGACCTGTGGCGAGGGAGCTTGCTCCCGCTGGGGTGCGAAGCGCCCCCAAATCCGACAAACGCGTTACGCCTGTTTCACCGCGTTTTCGGGATAGGGAGTCCTTCGGCCTCCAGCGGGAGCAAGCTCCCTCGCCACAAGTTCATAGGCGTTACCGCAACACCGGCAAACTCGTCGTGGACTTGATCTCCGACAGCGCCACGATCGAGTTCACCTCCTGAATCCCCGGCACCATCGACAGCTTCTCAAAGAAGAAGCGCTCATAAGCCTCGATGTCCGCCGTGACGATCCGCAGCAAGAAATCCACCGACCCCATCAGCACATAACACTCCAGTACTTCGGGAAAGCCGCGAATCGCCTCGGTGAACTCTGTGAAGTTCGAACGCCCGTGAGCATTGAGTTTGATCTCGGCGAAGATCTGCGTGTTCAGGCCTATTTTCTTGCGATCAAGCAGGGTCACCTGAGCGCGAATGATCCCCTCCTCCTTCATCCGCTGAATCCGCCGCCAGCACGGCGATTGCGACAGTCCCACCTGCTCGGCGATTTGTGCGCTGGAGAGTGAGGCGTCCTCTTGCAGCAACGCGAGAATTTTGCGGTCGTAGCCATCCAGCTCGGCGTGCATAGAAAAACCTTTGATTGATAGCTTGTTGAATCAAACGATTCGATAAATCGCCAATGAGCCCAATCATAGATAAGAAATGCCCGACACCGAATGTAAAAATTCCTCCAGTGATTTTGGAGACCGACCATGCCGCATCTTGAAGCCGTGAATACCCCGCTAGCCCGCGCCGACGTGTGGAATGTCAGCAACGCCCATTGCCGCGTTCAGTACCAACTGCTGGCCGAGGCCGAACCGGATCTGCTGTGCCGCGCACTCAACCTGTTCGCCTTGCAGTTTCTGACCCCCGAGCAGGTCAACGTGCAACGCATGGACGATTTGCTGTCGATCGACATCGTCATCGACGGCTTGAGTTGGCATCGAGCTGAAGTGATCGCTGAAAAACTACGTAACCTGATCAGCGTCTGCTCGGTAAACCTGCAAAGTGCCGATGCGGCGTGGGATGAGCAAACACAAGCGGCGGGCTGAAAGAACTGGAAACGGCTTTGCCAGGTAGTGGCCCAACGGTCTGCGGGTCCGCGACTATCCTTTGCACACTGCGGTCTAGATCGCTGTTTGCAGGATTGTTCATAAGGAACCCGCATGTCCGTTCAACTTGCCACTCAGGACCGCTGGCTGGATCTCAATGATTTGCTGCGAGAACTGGTCGCCCAGGGCTTTATCAATCAGGACTCGGCCGAACTCGCGCTCAACGCCCGCCGCCGGCATGCCGCCAATGGCCAACTGCACCCGCTGGAATTTATTGCCAGCCAACACCTGGACGACCTCAGCCGTCCGGGCAAACATCTCGACCTTGAAAGCCTGACCCTGTGGTTATCCCAACAGGCCGGTCAGCCTTATCTGCGCATCGACCCACTGAAAATCAACGTCGCGGCCATCACGCCGCTGATGTCCTACGCCTTCGCCCAGCGGCACAAGATTCTCGCCGTCTCCATCGACCGCGACGCCGTGACAATCGCCAGCGCGCAACCCTACGTCACTGGCTGGGAAGCCGACCTGACCCATGTGCTGAAGCTGCCGATCAAGCGTGTGGTGGCCAACCCGGTGGATATCCAGCGCTTCAGTGTGGAGTTTTTCCGCCTGGCCAAATCGGTGACCGGCGCCACCAACGCTGATCAGCAGACCAGCACCCTGGGCAACTTCGAACAACTGCTCAACCTCGGCGCCAGCGATCAGGAGCCGGACGCCAATGACGCGCACATCGTCAACATCGTCGACTGGCTGTTCCAGTACGCGTTCCAGCAGCGGGCCAGTGATATCCATATCGAACCCCGGCGCGAGCAAGGCACGGTGCGGTTTCGCATCGATGGCGTGCTGCACAACGTCTATCAATTCCCGCCCCAGGTAACCATGGCCATCGTCAGCCGCCTGAAAAGCCTGGGCCGGATGAACGTCGCCGAAAAACGTAAACCCCAGGACGGCCGGGTCAAGACCAAGACCCCGGACGGCGGTGAAGTCGAACTGCGGCTGTCGACCTTGCCCACCGCGTTCGGCGAAAAAATGGTCATGCGGATCTTCGACCCGGAAGTGCTGCTCAAGGATTTTGATCAGTTGGGTTTCTCCGCCGATGACCTGCGGCGCTGGCAGGACATGACCCGCCAGCCCAACGGCATCATTCTGGTGACCGGGCCGACCGGTTCGGGCAAGACCACCACCCTCTATACCACCCTGAAGAAACTGGCGACTCCGGAGGTCAACCTCTGCACCATCGAAGACCCGATTGAAATGGTCGAGCCAGCCTTCAACCAGATGCAGGTCCAGCACAACATCGACCTGACCTTCGCCGCCGGGGTGCGTGCGCTGATGCGGCAAGACCCGGACATCATCATGATCGGCGAGATCCGCGACCTCGAAACCGCCGAAATGGCGATCCAGGCCGCGCTTACCGGTCACCTGGTGCTATCGACCCTGCACACCAACGATGCGCCGAGCGCCATCAGCCGCCTGCTGGAACTCGGCGTGCCGCATTACCTGATCAAAGCCACGGTGCTCGGGGTCATGGCCCAGCGCCTGGTCCGTACCTTGTGTCCCCACTGCAAGGCACCGCTGACCCTTGAGGAAGAGGATTGGCAAACCCTGACCCGCCCCTGGCAAGCACCGCTGCCGACCAATGCCCATCGCGCCATCGGTTGCCTGGAATGCCGCGACACCGGCTATCGCGGGCGCGCCGGGGTCTACGAAATCATGCAACTGACCGACAGCATCAAAGCGCTGATCACCCCCGATACCGACTTGCTGGCGATTCGGCGTCAGGCGTTCAAGGAAGGCATGCGCAGCTTGCGATTGTCGGGGGCGCAGAAGGTGGCGGCAGGCTTGACGACCATCGAGGAAGTGTTGCGGGTGACGCCGCAGAGCGAGCAGAAATGAAACCTTTTATGTCTCCTGATGATGCAAGGGGTGACTAACCGGTATTGCTACCCGACCCGCGCCGCTACACTCCAGCCATTGCAATTTCATTGATCAACAGGGAATCGTTATGCAGATCGGTAGTGTGCTTTTACTGTTTGTCGGCCTGGTCGTCGCCATTCTGTTCATGGGTTTCAAGGTCGTGCCGCAGGGCTATCAGTGGACGGTCGAGCGCTTCGGTCGTTACACCAACACCCTCAAGCCTGGCCTGAACATCATCATTCCCATCGTGGACCGCATCGGCCGCAAGATGAATGTCATGGAAAGTGTGCTGGATATTCCGCCTCAGGAAGTCATCACCTCCGATAACGCCACGGTGCAGATCGACGCCGTGTGCTTCTTCCAGGTGGTCAACACTGCGCAGGCCGCCTATGAGGTGAACAACCTCGAACACGCCATTCGCAACCTGCTGCAAACCAATATCCGTACCGTGCTCGGTTCCATGGAGCTGGATGCGATGCTCAGCCAGCGCGACGGTATCAACGAAAAACTGCTACGCACGGTCGATGAAGCCACGGCGCCGTGGGGCATCAAGATCACCCGGATCGAAATCAAGGACATCAGCCCGCCAGCGGACCTGATGGCTGCCATGTCTGGTCAGATGAAAGCCGAGCGGATCAAGCGCGCACAAATCCTCGAAGCCGAAGGCCTGCGAGCTGCTGCGATCCTGACTGCCGAAGGCAAGAAACAGGCGCAGATTCTCGAAGCTGAAGGCGGTCGTCAGGCGGCTTTCCTCGAGTCCGAAGCCCGGGAACGTCAGGCCGAGGCCGAAGCCCAGGCCACCAAAGTGGTGTCTGAAGCCATCGCTAACGGCAACGTGCAGGCGGTGAACTACTTTGTCGCACAGAAGTACATCGATGCCCTGGGCAAACTGGCCTCAGCCAATAACAGCAAAGTGATTCTGATGCCGCTTGAGGCCAGCTCGATGATCGGCGCAGTCGGCGGCATCGGCGAAATCGTCAAGGCAACGTTCGACAACAAGAAAGCCTGAGGCTCGCCATGTGGGCATTCCTGCAACATTTGTCGTTCTGGGACTGGCTGGCACTGGGCACGGTGCTACTGATTCTTGAAGTGTTCGGCGCCGGCGGTTATCTGCTGTGGATCGGCATGGCGGCGGCAGCGGTTGGCGTGCTGACCTTTGTACTGCCAAGCCTGTCCTGGGAAATGCAGTTTCTGTTGTTCGGCCTGCTCTCGATTGCCACTGCCCTGTACTGGTGGCGACGCCAGCGCAGTGCCGTGAGAGAGAGCGACCAGCCAAATCTCAATCTGCGGGGCCAGGAACTGATCGGCAAAACCTTCGTGGTGTTTGAAGCGATTGTCGACGGCCACGGCAAAATCAAAGTGGCCGATGGCGTGTGGATCGCCCGCGGGCCAGATGCCGCGCTGGGTAGCCGGGTTCGGGTGGTCAGCCAGCAAGGGGCGATTCTGCTGGTGGAACCGGCTGACTGAGTGGTCATGGAACTCGATTGGGTAAATGGCGATCCAACCCCGTAGTTAATTCAGTGGAGTCACCCATCATGCGTCTCAAACTTGCTGTCGCTACCCTTGCCATGCTGTCCCTACCCGTTGGTTCAGCGATGGCCGACAGCTTTTGGCGTAACGTCATCTCGTCCGGTGCGACCACCGGTTCGACCTACCTGACCTTCAAGGATCACAAGCTGATCGTCGCGGCCCAGGACGATGCCGGCAGTTTCGTCGCCAGTGACGGCGGCATCCGCGGCCCTTACCTGGAAGCCGCCATGCAGAAAGTCCGCGCCGACAACCCGGGCCTCAAAGCCACGGACATGGAACTGGCGAATGCGATCCTGGCGAAGAACGCCGTCGCCTCGGACTAAGCGTTTACAGATGTAAAAATGCCGCTCACATGAGCGGCATTTTTTATGGGCCAGAAAAACTGCACGCCGCTTTCCTACAGAGGTGACGGTCAAAACCCTGACACCCAGACGACAATTCGCCAGCTTACTGAGGAAGGCTCTGATATTAGCGTCCGGCGTGTGAACCCAGACTTTGTCGATTCGGATTATCCACACAAGTGAATCGATACCCATGAACAAATCAAGCCTGTCGTTACTGCTGCTAGCCGCCGCCTTCAGCAATCTGTCTCATGCCGAAGGCCTATACGGCTCGGTGAAAATCCAGAGTGCCCAACAAGACCTTTCAAGCGCGCTGCTCACCAGCCCCAGGGTCAGCCATCGCGTGGTCAGCCCGGACAGCAGTAAAAACGTCGGCGGCGCACTCGCGGTGGGTTATGCCTTCAAGGGTGACTGGCGTCTGGAAGGCGAATACACCCTCAAAAACGATTCGGAGTTCAAGAGTCATTGGGCGCCGTTCAATGCCAACGTCAACAACATGCAAGTCTCGTCCAGCCGCTTGATGCTCAACGGCTACAAGGACTTCCCGCTGAACGACTACCTGTCGCTGTACGCCATGGCCGGGGTGGGTGTGGCCCACATCAGCTCCGAGGGTTATCAATCCAACACCTCGCGGCGATTCGCCAACAACAGCCAGAACAATTTCGCCTATGCCGTGGGCGTCGGGGCCGACTTCAAGCTCACCCAGCAAATCACCCTCGGCACTGGTTACCGCTATGTCGATATGGGTGACATCGAAACCGGCTACAACACCTTTGCCAACCGCATCAATGCCCGGGATGAACAGCTCAAAGGCAAGCTGCGGGAGCAGAACCTATACGTCGAGGCGCGGATGTCGTTCTGAGTTTTTGGATCAGAACGCAATCCATTGTGGGAGCGGGCTTGCTCGCGAAGGGGCCGTATCAGTCAACATTGGTGTCGGATGACACACCGCTTTCGCGAGCAAGCCCGCTCCCACATTGGATAGGTGTAAACCGGTAGATCAGCGGTAATCATCCACCGGCACGCACGCGCAAAACAGATTCCGGTCGCCATAAACGTTATCGACACGGTTCACCGCTGGCCAATACTTGTGCGCCTTGGTGTGCGCATCCGGCGTCACCGCTTGTTCGATGGTGTAAGGCCGCTCCCAGACCCCGGTGATATCAGCCAGGGTGTGCGGTGAGCGTTTCAACGGATTGTCCTCAGCGTCCCAATGACCGTTTTGCACTTCGGTGATTTCTGCGCGAATGCTCAGCATCGCCGCGATAAAGCGGTCCAGTTCAGCCTTCGATTCGCTCTCGGTCGGTTCGACCATCAACGTCCCCGGCACCGGAAAGGACATGGTCGGTGCGTGGAAGCCGTAATCCATCAGACGCTTGGCCACGTCCTCCTCACTAATCCCGGTCAGCGCCTTGAGCGGCCGCAGATCCAGAATGCATTCATGGGCCACCCGCTCGTTGCGCCCGGTGTAGAGCACCGGGAAAGCGCCGGACAAATGCTGCGCCAAGTAATTTGCGGCCAGAATCGCCACCTCGCTGGCATCCGCCAATTGCGGCCCCATCATGGCGATGTACATCCAACTGATCGGCAAAATACTCGCGCTGCCCCAAGGCGCGGCGCTGACTGCGCCGTTCTGCGGCTGCGGACCGTCGATCGGCACCACCGGGTGATTGGCCACAAACGGCGCCAGATGCGCGCGCACACCAATCGGCCCCATGCCCGGCCCGCCGCCACCGTGGGGAATGCAGAAGGTTTTGTGCAGGTTCATGTGGGACACATCGGCGCCAATATCAGCCGGTCGCGCCAGGCCGACCTGGGCATTAAGGTTGGCACCGTCCATGTAAACCTGGCCGCCATGGCTGTGGATAACTTCACAGATCTCGCTGATGCCTTCCTCATAGACGCCGTGGGTCGAAGGATAAGTCGCCATCAGACAGGCGAGTTTGTCCCCCGCTGCTGAGGCTTTGCCCTTCAGGTCGTCCAGATCGACGTTGCCCGCCTCGTCACACTCAACGATCACCACCCGCATCCCGGCCATTTGCGCCGAGGCCGGGTTGGTGCCGTGGGCCGAGGACGGGATCAAACAGATATCCCGGGCGCCTTGATGCCGACTCTCGTGATATTTGCGAATCGCCAGCAACCCCGCGTACTCACCCTGGGCGCCGGAGTTGGGCTGCATGCAGATCGCATCAAAACCGGTGATCGCGCAAAGCCAGCGCTCCAGCTCCTCGATCAACAGCGCATAACCCGCCGCCTGCTCCTTGGGCACAAACGGGTGCAGGTTGGCGAATTGCGGCCAGGTGATGGGGATCATCTCGCTGGTGGCATTGAGTTTCATGGTGCAGGAGCCGAGCGGGATCATCGACTGGTTCAGCGCCAGGTCCTTGTTCTCCAACTGCTTGAGGTAGCGCAGCATCTCGGTTTCGCTGTGATGGGCGCTGAACACCGGATGACGCAGATAAGGCGTGGTGCGCAACAATCCGTCAGGAATGCCGCAGACCAGGGTTTCAGCGTCGAGTTCGTCGACGTTAAGCCCATGATCGGCACCGAGGAATACATCGAACAGCTTCGCGACAGTGGACTCATCGCACGTTTCATCAAGACTCAGGCCCAATTGCCCGCGTCCGAGAATACGCAAATTGATCTGCGCCGCTTGGGCGCTTTCGATGATCGCGGTTTGCGTTCCGCCGACCTCCAGGGTCAGGGTGTCGAAAAACTGTTTGTTGAGGCGGGTAATGCCATGACGCTCAAGGCCCGCGGCGAGGATACAAGTCAGCCGATGCACGCGTTGAGCAATCCGTTTCAGCCCTTCCGGGCCATGGTAGACCGCGTAGAAACTGGCGATATTGGCCAGCAGCACCTGGGCGGTGCAGATGTTCGAGTTGGCCTTCTCCCGACGGATATGTTGCTCGCGGGTTTGCAGGGCCATGCGCAGGGCGACGTTGCCACGGGCATCTTTCGACACGCCGATGATCCGCCCTGGAATCGCCCGTTTGTACTCATCACGGCTGGCAAAAAACGCTGCATGCGGACCGCCGTAGCCCATCGGTACGCCGAACCGCTGGGACGAACCAAATACCACATCGGCGCCCAGCTCTCCCGGCGGGGTCAGCATTAACAAACTCAGGAGGTCAGTCGCCACACAGGCCAGCGCCTGCTGGGCATGCAAGTGATCGATCAGTGGCCGCAGATCACGAATCTCGCCGTGAGTGTCGGGATACTGCAGCAACGCACCAAAAACCTGGTGCTGCTTCAGGTTATCCACAGCGTCGATGATCAACTCGAAACCGAAACCTTCGGCCCGGGTCCGGACCACGGAAATGGTCTGCGGATGGCAGTTCTCGTCGACGAAAAACAGATTGCTCTTGGACTTGGCGACCCGCTTGGCCAACGCCATGGCTTCAGCGGCAGCCGTGGCTTCATCCAGCAACGAGGCGTTAGCCAGCTCCAGGCCCGTAAGGTCGATGGTCAATTGCTGGAAGTTGAGCAGCGCTTCGAGCCGCCCCTGGGCAATCTCGGGCTGATAAGGCGTGTAAGCGGTGTACCAACCGGGATTTTCCAGCACGTTACGCAGGATGACGGTCGGCGTAAGGGTGCCGTGGTAACCCATGCCGATCAGGCTGGTCCAGACCTGGTTCTGTTCGGCATAACCGCGCAGCTTGGCCACCGCCGCTTCTTCGTCGAGGGCTGGCGGCAAGTCCAGTTCACGGTTGAGGCGAATGCCTGGCGGCACGGTTTGTTCGATCAGTTCGACCCGGCTGCCGAGGCCGAGGCTGTCGAGCATCGCCTGCTGTTCGGCGGCATCGGGGCCCAAGTGGCGACGCAGGAAAGTATTGGGGTCGCGTAACTGGCTCAAGGACGGCAATTGGGACATGACGGGCTCTCTCTTGACTGGCGCTCAGCGTCGATGCAACACGGTCAAACCAGCATAGCAGTCGATACCCGAGCAGATGGCGTGGCGCCTTCGCTCAAACCGGATCATCATGTGCGGCGCATGCCTAATGTCCGCCAATCAGGTGTCTACTGTTTATGAGCCAACTGCCATTTTTGCCGTTTTCCAAACCCACCATCGACGAAGCCACGATTGCGGCGGTCGGTGATGTATTGCGTTCGGGCTGGATCACCAGCGGCCCCAAGGTCCAGGCCTTTGAAGCGCAACTGTCGGAGTTCTTTGGCGGGCGCCCGGTGCGCACGTTCAACTCCGGCACCTGCACCATGGAAATCGCTTTGCGCATCGCCGGCATCGGGCCAGGCGATGAAGTGATCACCACGCCGATTTCCTGGGTCGCCACCGCCAACGTGATTCTGGAAGTGGGCGCCACGCCGGTGTTTGCCGACATCGACCCGATCACCCGCAATATCGATCTGGATCAGTTGGAAGCCGCGATCACCCCGCGCACCAAAGCCATCATTCCGGTGTACCTCGCCGGTTTGCCGGTAGACATGAGCCGGCTGTATGCGATTGCCAAAAAACATGGCCTGCGGATAGTCGAAGACGCCGCTCAAGCCCTGGGTTCGAGCTGGAATGGCCAACGCATCGGCGCGACAGGCGACTTCGTGTCGTTCAGTTTCCAGGCGAACAAGAACGTCACCTCGTCGGAGGGCGGTTGCCTGGTACTGAACACGCCTGAGGAAGTGCGACTGGCGGAGAAGTACCGTTTGCAGGGCGTCACCCGCACGGGTTTTGATGGTCTGGACGTGGATGTGCTGGGCGGCAAGTTCAACATGACCGATGTTGCGGCGGCCATTGGCCTGGGGCAATTTGCTCACATCGAGGCGATCACTGCTCATCGTCGTGAGCTGGCCAAGCATTATTTCGCCTGTTTCGGCGCCGATTTCGAAGCGCAGTACGGGGCGCAACTGCCGCCGGCGGATTTCGAGAACAGCAACTGGCATTTGTTCCAACTGGTGCTGCCTGAGCGCAAGGACGGCCAACCGGCACGGGCCACGTTCATGGAGCAGATGCAGGCACTGGGCGTCGGCATCGGTTATCACTACCCGCCGATTCACTTGCTGAGTCTTTACCGCGAGCGCGGTTTCAAGGAAGGGATGTTCCCGGTGGCAGAACGCGTCGGCCGTTTGATCGTTTCGCTGCCGATGTTTACGGCGATGAGCAAAGCGGATGTCGAGCAGTCCGTGGCAGCGGTAAAAGCTGTATTGAAGCCGTAAACCAACCTGTGTAGGAGCTGCCGAAGGCGGCCCGAGCCTTCGGTAGCTCCTACATTGGGCGAGGATTACTCGCCGATGGCGGCTTTGTAGCCAGCTGCATCAAGCAGCTTTTCCAGGTCAGCCGTGTTGCTTGGCTTGAGTTTGAAGATCCAGGCGTTGTACGGCTCGGAGTTGAGCAATTCCGGGTTGGCGCTCAGCTCTTCGTTGACCGCAATCACTTCACCGGCAATCGGGGAGTAGATGTCGGAAGCCGCTTTAACCGACTCCACCACACCTGCCTGATCTTCGGCAGCAAACACATTGCCGACTTCAGTCAACTCAACGAACACCACGTCGCCCAAGGCTTCCTGTGCGTGATCGCTGATGCCCACGGTGACGGTGCCATCGGCTTCCAGACGGGCCCATTCGTGACTTTCGGCGAAACGCAGGTCGGCAGGGATATCGCTCATGTTCTGTGTCCTCAAGAAGAATGTCAGCGGTCGTTGCCCGCCGGAAAAGTTTAAATCAAGGTTTTGCCGTGGCGTACGAAGGTCGGTTTGACCACTCGGACCGGGTACCACTTGCCACGGATTTCCACTTCTGCGCGGTCGGCTGTCGCCATCGGCACGCGCGCCAGTGCAATCGACTTGCTTAGCGTAGGAGAGAAACTACCACTGGTGATCTCCCCTTCGCCAACATTGGCGATACGGACGACTTGATGAGCGCGTAAAACCCCACGCTCCTCAAGCACCAGACCGACCAGTTTGTGCTGTACGCCGTTGGCCCTTTCGGCTTCCAGGGCCGCACGACCAATGAACTGGCGAGTGGCCGGCTCCCAGGCAATGCTCCCGGCCATATTAGAGGCCAGCGGTGAGACGTCTTGATGAATGTCCTGACCGTAGAGGTTCATCCCGGCCTCGACACGCAAGGTGTCCCGGGCGCCAAGACCGATAGGAGAGATGCCGGCGCCGACCAGGTCATTGAAGAAACCTGGCGCCTGATCCGCTGGCAGAACGATTTCCAGCCCGTCTTCGCCGGTGTAACCGGTGCGCGCGATAAACCAGTCGCCATCAGGCTGACCTTCGAAGGGTTTGAGGATCTGGATCAGGTTGCCACGGGACTGGGTGACCAGTTCGGCAATCTTGTGCCGGGCCTGCGGACCTTGAATAGCCAGCATCGCCATCTCGGAACGCTCATGGATCTGGACTTTGAAGCCGCCGAGATGCGCCTGCATCCAGGCCAGGTCCTGATCGCGGGTGGAGGCGTTGACCACCAGCCGATAGCCGTCGTCGAGACGGTAGACGAGCATGTCGTCGACGATACCGCCGTGCTCGTTGAGCATGGTGCTGTACAGGGCACGGCCGGAGCTGTGCAGGCGTCCGACGTCATTGGCCAGCAAATGCTGGAGCCAGGCCTTGGCCTGGGGGCCGTCGACATCGATCACGGTCATGTGGGATACATCGAAAACCCCGCAATCGCGGCGCACCTGGTGGTGTTCCTCGACCTGCGAGCCGTAATGCAGTGGCATATCCCAACCGCCAAAATCGACCATCTTCGCGCCGAGGGCGAGATGAAGGTCATACAGAGGCGTACGCTGTCCCATGGGTTTCTCCTTCCGGGCGTGGCGAAGGTGCGGACAAGCACTGCACGGGTGAAAGCCTTGAAATAGAAGGCCTACAGCCGATTTCAGCTACCTGATCTGTCAGACGGACCGCACCGAATGCCGCGCATTGTAGCCGCAAGGTGTAGGACTGGCACCTAGGCGTTTCGATGCGCCGAACGTCGAATCAATCCGATAACCGGTAACAGCCCGACCAAAACCAGGGTCAGCGCCGGCAACGACGCCCTCGCCCACTCTCCTTCGCTGGTCATTTCGAAGATCCGCACCGCCAGCGTGTCCCAGCCAAACGGGCGCATCAGCAGGGTGGCGGGCATTTCCTTAAGCACATCGACGAACACCAGCAACGCGGCGCTCAAGGTACCGGGCAGTAAAAGCGGCAGATACACTTTGAAAAACAGTCGTGGCCCACTCACTCCAAGACTACGTGCCGCTTCGGGCAAAGAAGGCCGTATTCGCGCCAGACTGCTTTCCAATGGGCCGTAAGCCACTGCGATGAAACGCACCAGATAGGCCAGCAACAACGCCGACAGGCTGCCCAGCAGTAACGGCTTGCCCGCGCCGCCAAACCAGCCCGACAGCGGAATCACCAGTTCGCGATCCAGATAACTGAACGCCAGCATGATCGACACCGCCAGCACCGAACCAGGCAAGGCGTAGCCAAGGTTGGCCAGGCTGACGCCGGAACGGATCGCCCGGGTCGGCGCCAGTCGTCGGGCAAACGCCAGCAGCAGCGCAACACTGACGGTGATCAACGCAGCCATGCCGCCCAGGTACAGGGTGTGGACGATCAGCCCGGCGTAACGCTCATCCAGGTCGAAGCGCCCGCGCTGCCAGAACCACACCATCAGTTGCAGCATCGGAATGACAAAGGCGCAGGCGAACACCAGCCCGCACCAACTCATCGCCGCCAACGCCTTGATGCCATGCAGGTGATACAACGCCTTGACCCGTGGCCGCTCGTTGCTCGCCCGATTCGCCCCCCGGGCACGGCGCTCGCCGTACAGCACGACCATCACCACCAGCAGCAACAGGCTGGCCAGTTGCGCGGCGGTCGACAGGCTGAAAAAGCCGTACCAGGTCTTGTAGATGGCGGTGGTGAACGTGTCGAAGTTGAACACCGACACTGCGCCGAAATCCGCCAGGGTTTCCATCAGCGCCAACGCCACGCCAGCGCCGATGGCCGGGCGCGCCATCGGCAATGCCACCCGCCAGAACGCTTGCCATGGCGATTGCCCGAGAACCCGAGCGGCCTCCATCAGGCCTTTGCCCTGGGCCAGAAACGCGGTGCGCGCCAAGAGGTAAACGTAGGGGTAGAACACCAGCACCAGAACGAGGATGACACCGCCGGTGGAACGCACTCGCGGCAATCGTAGCCCCGCGCCAAACCACTCCCGTAGCAAGGTTTGCACGGGACCGGCGAAGTCCAACAGGCCGACAAAGACGAACGCCAACACATAGGCAGGTATCGCAAAGGGCAGCATCAATGCCCAGTCCAGCCAGCGCCGGCCGGGGAATTCGCAGAGGCTGGTGAGCCAGGCCAGGCTCACACCCAACAGCGTCACCCCGATACCGACGCCGAGCACCAGCGTCAGGGTATTGCCCAGCAGGCGTGGCATCTGGGTGTCCCAGAGGTGGGACCAGATCTGTTGATCGATGGTTTGCCAGGAGAAAAGCAGAACGCTCAGGGGCAGCAGGACCAACGCAGCGATGACGAAGACCAGGGGATACCAGCGGCGTTGGGCGGGGTGGGCCAAGGGGATTCTCTAGAAAATTTTGAGCTAACGCAGGTCTGCGACCAGCTCCATTTTGTGGCGAGGGAGCTTGCTCCCGCTCGGCTGCGCAGCAGTCGTAAAGCAGCGGATGCGATTTAACTGACGCACCGCGCCGCCTGGTTTTGGGGCCGCTTCGCAGGCCAGCGGGAGCAAGCTCCCTCGCCACAGGTAGGCCCCCTCACCACGAACAAACGCCAACACAAAGGAGTGGCGTCAGTTCCAACCGGCCCGATCCATCATGCGAATCGCTTCAGCCTGGCGCTTGCCGGCAATTTCCACCGGCAACGTATCAGCGACAAACTTGCCCCAACTCGCCACTTCAGCAGATGGCTGAACCGCAGGGTTGGCCGGGAATTCCTGGTTTACGTCAGCGAAAATCTTTTGCGCTTGCGGCGTGGTCATCCACTCCACCAAGGCCTTGGCTGCTTCCGGGTGCGGTGCATGCTTGGTCAGGCCAATGCCCGACAGGTTGACGTGCACGCCACGGTCGCCCTGATTCGGCCAGAACAGCTTCACCGCCAAATCAGGCTTCTGCTTGTGGAGGCGGCCGTAGTAGTAGGTGTTGACGATGCCAACGTCGCATTGGCCGGCGTTGATCGCGTCCAGTACCGCGATGTCATCGGAGAACACGTCGGTGGACAGGTTGCTCACCCAGCCCTTGAGGATCTGCTCGGTTTTCTCGGCGCCATGGACTTCAATCATGGTGGCGGTCAGCGACTGGTTGTAGACCTTCTTCGCCGTGCGCAGGCACAGGCGACCTTCCCACTGCTTGTCCGCCAGCGCTTCGTAAGTCGTCAGCTCGCCCGGCTTCACTCGGGCCGTGGAATAAGCAATCGTCCGCGCCCGCAGGCTCAGGCCGGTCCAGGCGTGGGAGGACGCGCGGTACTGCAGCGGGATATTGGCGTCGATGGTTTTGGAGGTGAACGGCTGGAGGATGCCCATCTGCTCGGCCTGCCAGAGGTTACCGGCGTCGACGGTGAGCAGCAGGTCGGCGGTGGCGTTTTCGCCCTCGGCCTTGATGCGCTGCATCAACGGCGCTTCCTTGTCGGTGATGAACTTCACCTGCACACCGGTTTTCGCGGTGTAGGCATCGAAGACTGGCTTGATCAACTCGTCGATACGCGAGGAGTAAACCACCACCTCGTCGGCGGCCTGGGCGGCGGTGCTGCCGATCAGGGTCAGGGCCAGTGCGGTCAGTAGACGCTTCGGTGCCAACATGGGAGCGGTCTCTCGATTGAAAAAATGAGGCCAAATGATAAGGACTCACATTTACCTTCTCAATCGAACAGTTCGCGGGTGAGTTACCAGATGTTGCACAGGGCGCCGACACAACCCCTGTGGCGAGGGGGCTTGCCCCCGTTGGACTGCGAAGCAGTCCCTGCATATCTTCAGACAAAACCTGCAATCCAACCTGCGACCGCTTCGCGCTCGAACGGGGGCAAGCCCCCTCGCCACAGGGCCATGCCCACTTCAAGCCTTGGCGAGTGCCGGCAAATCCCCGGTCAGCCCCAGCGCTTCACGCACAAACAACGCCTTGGCCTCGGGCATTTTCTCGACCAGCTTCAATCCGGCGTTACGCAACCAGCGCACTGGCAGCGGATCGGCCTGGAACAACCGTTCAAAGCCTTCCATCGCCGCCATCAACGCCAGGTTGTGGGGCATGCGCCGACGCTCGTAACGGCTGAGGACTTTCACATCCGCCAGGCGCTCGCCGCGTTCAGCCGCTTGCAGCAGCACTTCAGCCAGCACCGCCGCATCAAGGAAACCGAGGTTCACGCCCTGCCCGGCCAGCGGGTGAATGGTGTGCGCCGCGTCGCCGATCAGTGCCAAGCCTTCCGCGACATAGCGTTTGGCGTGGCGCTGACGCAGCGGCACGCACAGACGCGGATCGGCGCTGATTACCGTGCCCAAACGGCCCTCGAAGGCCCGTTCCAGTTCGCGGCAGAAGCCTTCGCCATCCAGCGCCATCAGGCGTTCGGCTTCGCTCGGCGTGGTCGACCAGACAATCGAGCACCAATCCTGCTGACCGTCACGTTCCAGCGGCAAGAAGGCCAGCGGACCGTTGTCGGTAAACCGCTGCCAAGCCGTCATTTTATGCGGTTTTGAGCTGCGCACGCTGGTGACGATGGCGTGGTGCAAGTAATCCCACTCGCGGGTGGCCACACCGGTCAGGCGTCGCACTGCTGAATTGGCGCCATCCGCCGCGATCACCAACGGCGCGCGCAAGGTGCGGCCATCAGCCAGGGTCAACAACCAGTCATCACCGGAGCGGCGCATCTGCTCAAGGCGCGCATTGGCCAGCATTCCGAGGTCGCAATCGTGCAAGCGGTCGAGCAAGGCGTCCTGAACCACCCGGTTCTCGACGATATGCCCCAGCACGTCGGCGTGCACACTGGCCGCCGAGAAGTGGATTTGTCCGGTGCCGCTGCCGTCCCAGACCTGCATGTCGGTGTACGGGCTGCTGCGTCGGCTGGCGATACCGTCCCAGACGCCGAGGCGTTCGAGGATGCGCTGACTGGCGGTCGACAAGGCGCTCACTCGCGGCTCGAACGGCGCGTCGCCGTCGAAAGGTTTGACGCTCATGGGGCTGCCGTCCAGCAGCAGGACTTCCAGCCCACTGTCTTGCAACGCCAGCGCCAGGGCGCTGCCGACCATTCCGGCCCCGACAATCAGCAGATCTGCGCGCATGTCCATGCTTTAAGCCTGTCTCGCTTGCGGCTTGAGCCGCACGTAAAGGGTTTTTTCGACCCGCGCCACCAAGGTGCCGGCGCCGTCGTGAATATCGACCTGCAACTGCGGCAGGTATTTCTCGCCATCGGCGGTCTGCCGGCGGATTTCGTCGAGCAAGGTTTCATCGATGTTGAAGCGAGCGAACACCGGGCCTCTGCCCGGCGAAATGAAATCGATGTCGGCCGCCTTGTCCCAGACGATGTACCGATGCCCGAGGTTTTCCATCAGCATCAGCATGTAGAACGGGTCGACCATCGCATACAGGCTGCCACCGAACTGAGTGCCAACGTAATTGCGGTTGTACCAGCCCAGGCCCATGGACACCTGAATGTCGCGGAAATCATCGCTGATATGCCGAACCCGCACCCCGGCGCCGAAGTACGGCGGGTAAAACGTCATGACCCAGCGCATCAACCGCGCCTTGCCGAATTTTGCGGTCAGCCACTTAAGCATCAGGACGCGTACCCAAACCCATGGCCTGGCGGGCGAACCAGCGCTTGGCCGGCGGCAACAGGTCAAGGCCGAGCAGGCCGATGTTGCGGCCCAGGGAGACCAGCGGCTGGGTGCTGCCGAACAACCGGGTGACCTGATCGGAGAAGCCGACGGTGAGGTTCTGATCCATACGCTGGCGTTCGCGATAGGCCTGCAGCGTCGCAAAGTCGCCAGGCGAAGTCTCGCTGGCCAGCAACGCGTCGGCCAGGGCCTGGGCATCGCGCAAGGACAGGTTGAAGCCTTGGCCGGCAATCGGGTGCAGGCTGTGGGCGGCGTTGCCGAGAATCGCCAGATGCGGACGCACCTGCTCTTCGGCCTCGATCAAGGTCAGCGGGTACAAATGCCGCGCGCCGACCTGCTTCAAGGTGCCGAGGCGATAACCGAACACGCCTTGCAACTCACTGAGGAAGCTCTTTTCATCAAGGGCCGCCAGCCGTTGCGCGTCCATGCCCAAACGGGTCCAGACCAAAGCGCAACGGTTGTCCGGCAGCGGCAATAACGCCATCGGGCCTTCGTCGGTGAAACGCTCGAACGCCATGCCGTTGTGGGATTCGCTCGGGGTGATGTTGGCGATCAGCGCGCTCTGGTTGTACGGACGCTTCTTGATGCCGATCCCCAGTTGCTCGCGCAGACCGGAACGGCCGCCATCAGCGAGCACCGCGAGGTCGCATTCCAGAGTGGTTTCGTCATTGAGGGTCAGGCGATAACCGTCGGTCAACGGTTCCATGCGGGTGACTTCCGCCGGGCAGCGCCAACTGACGACTTCTTTGTCCAGACCTTGCCACAAGCATTGGCCGAGCCAGGCGTTTTCCACCACATAACCCAGCGCCGGAACACCCTCTTCCATCGCCGACAGCCGTGCCGTGGAGAAACGTCCACGGTCAGACACATGAATCTGCTTGATCGGCTCGGCCCGGCGGGTGATTTCCTGCCACACGCCCAGCCGTTGATAAATCTGCCGAGCGCCATAGGACAGCGCCGAAGATCGGGCGTCGTAGCTCGGTTGGTAGGTGTCACCGGGGGCGAACGGTTCGATCAACACGATCTTCCAGCCACGGGCCTTGGCCCCGGCCTGCAACGCCAACGCCAGACTTGCGCCGACCAGGCCGCCGCCGATGATTGCCAGATTGACTCGACTCATGCCGCTTGTGTCCGTGCTTGTGCCATCAAGGCCTCGATGTCGGCGACCGTTTTCGGCACGCCTTTCGTCAGGATTTCACAACCGGTTTTGGTCACTACCACGTCGTCCTCGATGCGCACGCCAATGCCACGCCATTTCTTCGCCACGTTCTGGTTGTCCGGGGAAATGTAGATCCCCGGCTCAACGGTCAGCGCCATGCCGACTTCCAGCACACGCCATTCGCCGCCGACCTTGTACTCGCCGACGTCATGCACATCCATGCCCAGCCAGTGGCCGGCGCGGTGCATGTAAAACGCTTTATAGGCTTCGCTGGCGATCAGTTCGTCGACGTCCCCCTTCAACAGGCCCAACTTCACCAGACCGGCGGTAATCACCCGGACCGTGGCTTCGTGGGCCTGATTCCAGTGTTTGTTCGGGGCGATTTCGGCAAACGCGGCTTCCTGAGACGCCAACACCAATTCGTAGATCGCCTTCTGCTCCGCTGAATACTTGCCGCTGACCGGCCAGGTGCGGGTGATGTCGCTGGCGTAGCAGTCGATCTCGCATCCGGCATCGATCAACACCAGGTCGCCGTCCTTGAGGACCGCGTCATTCTGCTGGTAATGCAGGATGCAGCTGTTGCGCCCTGACGCGACGATCGAGCCATACGCCGGCATCTTCGCCCCGCCCTTGCGGAATTCGTAATCGAGCTCGGCTTCGAGGCTGAATTCATGCAGCCCGGCACGGCTGGCCTGCATGGCGCGGATATGCGCCTGGGCAGAAATCCGTGCGGCTTCGCGCATCACCTTCACTTCTGCCGCGGATTTATACAGGCGCATGTCGTGAAGCAGATGATCCAGGGCAACGAATTCGTTCGGCGGCTGGGCGCCGAGGTGCGCTTTAGAGCGGATCACGTTGATCCAGTCCATCAGGTGCCGATCAAATTCGGGGTTGCTGCCCATGGCCGAGTAGACCCGGTCGCGACCTTCGATCAGGCCCGGCAAGATGTCGTCGATGTCGGTGATCGGGAATGCATCGTCGGCGCCGAAGTCGCGGATCGCGCCTTCCTGGCCGGCGCGCAGGCCGTCCCACAATTCTCGTTCGGCGTTGCGCTCCCGGCAAAACAGCAGGTATTCGCCGTGCTCCCGGCCGGGCATCAGGACGATGACGGCTTGAGGCTCGGGGAAACCGCTGAGGTACTGGAAGTCGCTGTCCTGACGGTAGACGTGCTCGACGTCGCGGTTGCGAATGGCCACCGCGGCGGCGGGCAGAATCGCGATGCTGTTGGGTTCCATCTGCGCCATCAAGGCCTTGCGGCGACGGCTGTATTCCGATTTCGGGATATGGATCATGGGCAGATGGCTTTCCCTGGCAGGCGATTAGTGCAACGACGGTTTAGCAGCGGCTTCGTCGGTTTTCTTGGTTTCCGTGAACAGCAACAATGGAGCAACGCGCAGGTACTCCATCACTTCCATGTAATCGCTTTCGCCGTCGTCAGACTCTTCCAGAGCATCTTGCACCTGGGCGATGGCGGCCAGATCCTGCAGCACTTCGGTGGCTTCGGTGGTCAGGGCATATTCACGACGGGTCAGACCGAAGCCGGTCAGGAAACCCTGGCACCATTGGCCCAGCGCGGCGGCGCGGTCGGCCAGCGGTGCGTCGTCGGTTGGCAGCAGCAGAACGACGGTCATGTCGTCGCCGGTCAATTCGCCCTTGACCATCTCTTGCAGGCCGATCAGGGCGTTGCGAACGTTGTCTTGTGGCTCGCCTTCGAGCAGCTCGGCGGCATCGGCCAGCCAGCTGTCGGCTTCGAAGCCGGCACCGGCGCAACTGCGGCCGAGCAACAGGCCATGCAGTTCGGCAGGCGAGACGGAATGGCCGCTGGTGTTCAGCAGGGTGGCGAAGGCTTGGTACGGGGAATTCTGAATGGGCATGGGCAGCTAGGCGCCAGACGGCGCTATGTCTAGAATGAAGGCCTTGTATCCTACATCGACAGACTCGCCAAGACTATTAAAGGCTGTCCACCAGCCTGGGGCTGTAAGAAACTAAGCGCGCTCGACGCGTCGGCAGTTTCCTACAGAGCCTGCCACCCATCAGACACATATTCAGTGGACACAATGGAAGACACCGATCTGCAAGCGCTGATGGCCAGACTCGAGCTACTAATTAGCCGGGTCGAGCAACTAAAGAGTCAAAACGGACTCCTATTAGCTCAGGAAAAGACCTGGCGCGAGGAACGCGCGCACCTCATTGAAAAAAACGAAATCGCCCGGCGTAAGGTCGAATCGATGATTTCGCGCCTCAAGGCCCTGGAGCAAGACTCATGAGTTCAAGCAATAGCGTTACCGTGCAGATCCTCGACAAAGAATATTCGATCATCTGCCCCCAGGAAGAGCGCAGCAACCTGGTGAGTGCCGCCCGTTACCTGGACGGCAAGATGCGCGAAATCCGCAGCAGCGGCAAAGTCATCGGCGCCGACCGCATCGCCGTGATGGCCGCGCTGAACATCACCCACGACCTGCTGCACAAGGAAGAACGCCCGGACGTACAGGCCAGCGGTTCGACCCGAGAGCAGGTTCGCGACCTGCTCGACCGCGTCGATCTGGTGCTGGCAACTGATCCGGACGTCACCAAGGGCTGATTCGTGGGATCGCTTGGGGTATACTCGCGTCACTCCCTGGGGTGCTTGCCAGTTGACGATGTCCCTGAGCCGATTCGCACTACCCTGGAAGTTGCACGTTGGGCTGGTGTGCATGTCCGCTAGACGGAAAGCCTTAAAGCCTACTGCTTCTTCCACCTTGAACTTTCGGGTTCAAGGGCTAAGTCAGCAGCGGTTCATCCGGGGAGCCTGATTCCAGTCCGATGCCGGTTTAAATACCGGCATCGGCTTTTTTACGAGTACGCTTTGTGTACTCGCACTGCCGAAGCCCGAATCCATGACCGAACCTGCGCTGCTTCCCCGCCCGCAACTTCGACGCATGCTGCGCAAGGCCCGCCGCGCACTGACACCCAGTCAGCAGCGCCAGGCCGCTCGCGGGCTATACAAGCAATTGGCCCAGCAGCCGCTGTTTCGCCGCGCCAGACACATCTCTCTCTATTTACCCACCGACGGTGAAATCGACCCGCGTCTACTGCTGCGTGCTGCACAACGCCGGGGCAAAGCCACCTACCTGCCGGTGCTCAGCGCGTGGCCGCGAACCAAAATGGTCTTCCAGCGCATTCGCCCGGGCGAAAAGCTCAAGCCCAACCGTTTCCGCATTCTCGAACCGCAAGCCAACCTCGGCCGGCAACGCAAGGTCTGGGCGTTGGACCTGGTGTTGCTGCCATTGGTCGGGTTTGACGATGTCGGCGGGCGTTTGGGAATGGGCGGTGGGTTCTATGACCGCAGCCTGGCGTACCTGGCGCGCCGCAAAACCTGGCGCAAACCGACGCTGCTGGGGCTGGCCCATGAATGTCAGAAGGTCGAACGATTGGCTCAAGCGAGCTGGGATGTGCCGTTGCAAGGAACGGTGACCGACAAGGCGTGGTATTTCGCAAGCTAGACGCCACCACGATCAGCGGCGTCCGGAAGACAGGTTCAGCGCTTGAAGGCCGACGGCTGCAGTTGGTGGTGTTGTTGCTGTTGCGCGATTTCGATCGGCGCGTCGGTCTTGTTGTTCCACAGGCTTTGGGCATAGCCGGTGGTCACGACGCCGAGGCCAAACAAAATAACCAAAATCCATAGTAAATCCGGTTTGCGTTTCATCGATTGCCCCCCAAAGGCACATCAACACGATGACAGCAGCGGTTTCCGTTGTAGGCCGTGCAGCAGCGTCAAGCTAAGAAGGCCGGCATTTTGCGGCAACGTGAACCGACACGCAAACGCTGGCGTCAACCGACTGTCGGTTTGTCATAAAATCGCCCGACAACTTGCCCAATCACTTCGCAAGGAGCAAAACCCATGGCCTATTGGCTGATGAAATCCGAGCCCGACGAACTCTCGATCAAAGATTTGGCAAAGCTCGGCAAAGCGCGCTGGGACGGGGTTCGCAACTATCAGGCACGCAATTTCTTGCGGGCCATGGCGGTCGGCGATGAGTTTTTCTTCTATCACTCCAGCTGCCCGGTGCCCGGAATTGCCGGGACTGGCAAGATTATCGAAGCGGCCTACCCCGACCCGACGGCGCTGGAGCCTGAGAGCCATTACTTCGACCCGAAGGCCACCCCGGAGAAAAACGCCTGGAGCGCCATCGATGTGGCCCACGTCGAAACGTTCGCCAACGTCCTGAAGCTCGATTACCTGAAACAGCAAACGGCGCTGGCCGAAATGCCGCTGGTGCAGAAAGGCTCGCGCCTGTCGGTGATGCCAGTCACCGCCGAACAATGGGCCACGGTGCTCGCTTTACGCTAAATAAAGCAGAACCACCCGGTCATCCTCTTTTGCCCGCCCAATCGGGTTAGGCTTGCTCCCCTGTAGGAGCTGCCGAAGGCTGCGATCTTTTGATCCTGATCTTCGGCAATGCTGGAATCGCCAAAGATCAAAAGATCGCAGCCATCGGCAGCTCCTACGAGCGATTCACGCGCATAGAACATTATGCAAGTTGACTGGCATCAAGCCGCCCCGGCGCTCGATCAGCCAGACTAGGACGCAACAGCCGCAGGATGCCCGCATGTCTACGCACAGTCGCTCTTCGATTTTGTTCGCCAGTTCTTTGATGGTTCTGCTTCTGGGTGCCGGCGGTTTCGGTTACTGGAAGTCGATGCATGACCGTCTGCCCGAAGGCTTGTATGTCGGCAACGGCCGCCTCGAGGCCACCGAAGTGCAGATTGCCAGCAAAACACCGGGGCGACTGGCTGAAGTGCTGGTCGATGAAGGCGACAAGGTCAGCAAGGGCCAACTGCTCGCCCGCATGGACACCCGCACCCTCGAAGCCCAGCGCAACCAGGCTGAAGCCGAAGTACTACGCGCCCGGGAAAACCTCTCCGCCGCCCAGGCCAACGTGCAATTGCGCCAGAGCGAACAACTACTGGCGCAGCAGGAACTCAAACGCTCCCAGGAACTGTTCAAGCACGGTTTCGTCAGTGGCCAGATCATCGATCAACAACAAGCGCGCCTGGACACCGGCAACGCGGCGGTCGCGGCGTCCCGTGCCCAGGTTTCGGCAGTTGGCGCGGCGATTGGTGCGGCGCAGGCCCAGGTCGCGATGCTGACCAGCGAAATCGATGACAGCAGCTTGCGAGCGCCGATCGACGGGGTGATCCAGTTGCGCATGGCCGAACCCGGCGAAGTACTCGGCGCGGGCGGACGGGTGCTGTTGCTGATCGATCCAAATGACCAATACATGAACCTCTACCTCCCGGCCTCCGTCACTGGGCGCGTGGCGGTGGGCGATGAAGCGCGAATTTTGCTCGACGCGTTGCCCGACCATCCGCTGCCGGCAAAAATCACCTTCGTCGCCGGCAAATCGCAGTTCACGCCGAAAGAAGTCGAAACCCGCGATGAACGGCAAAAACTGGTGTTCCGCGTCAAACTGCGCCTGACCGACCCAAGCGCCCTGCCCCAGGCCAAACCGGGCATGCCCGGCGCTGGCTACGTGCGCACCGCGCCGATTAGCTGGCCGGCCAACCTGCAATGACCGGCCTGGCGCTGCAAGCGACCGGCATCCATCACCGTTACGGCAAACAGCAGGCGCTGAGCGATATCACGTTCAGCCTGCCCGCCGGCACGCGCTGCGGGTTGATCGGCCCGGATGGCGCCGGAAAGTCGAGCCTGTTGGGGCTGATCGCCGGGGTGAAAACCCTGCAACAAGGTCAGCTGGAAGTGTTGGGCGGCTCGATCCAGGATCGCCGCCATCGCAACAGCCTCTACCCGCGCATCGCCTTCATGCCTCAGGGCTTGGGCGGCAACCTGTATCCCGAATTGTCGATCAGCGAGAACATTCACTTTTTCGCCACGCTGTTCGGCCTGTCGAAAGCCGAATGCAATCAGCGCATGCACAGCCTGCTGCTGGCCACCGACCTGCTGCGTTTTGCCGACCGCCCGGCAGGCAAGCTCTCGGGTGGCATGAAGCAGAAGCTTGGGCTCTGCTGCGCACTTATTCACGAACCGGACCTGCTGATCCTCGACGAACCGACCACTGGCGTCGATCCCTTGTCCCGACGGCGCTTCTGGGAACTGGTCGACGATGTGCGCCGCCAGCGCCCGCAACTGACACTGCTGGTTGCCACTGCCTACATGGAAGAAGCCGAGCAGTTCGAACATTGCCTGATGCTCGACGGCGGCAAGCTAATCGCGACGGGCCTGAGCAGCGAACTGGCCGCCGCCACCTCCAGCGGCAAACTCGACGAAGCGTTCACCCACTTCCAGGGCGACAACGGTCACGACAACCAACCACTGGTGATTCCACCGCGGACCGGCGCCAATACTGATGTCGCCATCGAAGCCCATGACCTGACCCTGCGTTTCGGTGACTTCACCGCTGTGGACAAGGTCAGTTTCGCCATCGGTCGCGGTGAGATTTTCGGTTTTCTCGGCTCCAACGGCTGCGGCAAAACCACCACCATGAAAGTCCTCACCGGGCTGATGCCGGCCAGCGAAGGCAGCGCCACGCTACTGGGCAACCCGGTGAACGCCAAGGACCTGGCCACCCGTAAACGGGTCGGTTTCATGTCCCAAAGCTTTTCGCTGTATGGCGAACTCAGCGTGCGGCAGAACCTCGACTTGCACGCGCGCCTGTTCGATTTACCCAAGGCCGAAAGTGCGCAGCGCATCGACGAACTGATACAGCGTTTCAACCTCGACGGCGTCGCCGATCAACAGTCCGGCGCGTTGCCTTTGGGTTTGCGTCAGCGACTATCGCTGGCCGTGGCGGTGCTGCATCGCCCGGAAGTGTTGATCCTCGACGAACCGACTTCCGGCGTCGACCCAGCGGCGCGGGATGACTTTTGGCGCTTGCTGATCGAGTTGTCCCGCGAGCAAGGCGTGACGATCTTCCTCTCCACTCACTTCATGAACGAAGCCCAGCGCTGCGACCGCATCTCGCTGATGCACGCCGGCAAGGTGCTGGCCTGCGACACGCCGGCGGCGCTGCAACAGCAATTCAAGGGCGAGACGCTGGAAGCCGCGTTTGTCACTTGCCTGGAACAGGCCCAAGGCCCGGCGGAATCACCAACAGAGGCGGCAACCGCCGACGAACCTGTCACACCCGCCAAGCCGATGAAGGAACGCGGCTTCAGCATCGGACGCCTGGTCGCTGTGGCCAGTCGCGAAGGCAAGGAACTGCTGCGCGACAAGGTGCGAATGGCCTTCGCCCTGCTCGGAGCGATTTTCATGATGGTGATCTTCGGCTACGGCATTTCCCTGGACGTGGAAAAACTCGCCTTCGCCGTGTTCGACCAGGACCAGACGCCGCAAAGCCGCTCCTACCTGGAAGCCTTCCGCAGCTCGCGCTATTTCGCCGAACAGTCACCGATCCGCGACAGCAAAGAGCTGCATCGACGCCTTCAGCGTTCGGAAATCAAACTGGCGCTGGAAATACCGCCGGGCTTTGGTCGCGACTTGTACGCCGGGCGCCAACCCACCGTGGCGGCGTGGCTGGATGGAGGGATGCCGTTTCGGGCCGAGACCAGTCGCAACTATGTGGAGGCGGTGCATCAGGCGAACATTGAGCAATTGGCCGAACAAAGCAGCCCTGCGCTGAACCATCAGGCAGCGGCCAAACTGGAAACCCGGTTCCGCTACAACCAGGACGTGGTCAGCGTTAACGCGATTGGCCCCGGGGTGATGGCACTGATCCTCGCCTTCATCCCGGCGATGCTCACCGCGCTGGGGATCGTTCGGGAAAAAGAGTTGGGCTCGATCACCAACTTCTACGCCACGCCGCTGACCCGACTGGAGTTCCTGCTGGGTAAACAGGCGCCGTATCTGGCGATCAGCCTGATCAACCTCGCGGTACTAGTAGCGATGAACCGCTGGCTGTTCGGCGTGCCGTTCAAGGGCAGCGGCCTGACCCTGGCCTTCGGCGGATTGCTCTATGTACTGGCCACCACCAGCATGGGCCTGCTGATTTCGGCGTTCACCCGCACCCAAATCGCCGCGATCCTCGGCACCATGATCATCACCAGCCTGCCGACCATCCAGTTCTCCGGGCTGATCGTGCCGCGCTCGTCCCTCGAAGGCGCGGCGGCGGTGATGGGCATGCTGTTTCCGGCCGGGTACTTTCTCGACATCGCCGTCGGTACCTTCACCAAAGCCCTGGACCTGCGGCAGTTATGGCCGCAATGCCTGGCGCTGTTCGGGTTCTTTCTCGGGTTCACCGGGCTCAGCCTGGTCATGCTGAAAAAGCAGGAGGCCTGATGCACAAGCTTGCGCATATTTTGCGACTCGGCCTCAAGGAACTGACCAGCCTGCGCCACGACAGTGTGTTGCTGCTGTTTCTGTTCTACGCCTTTACCGTGGCGATCTACATGCCGGCCGCCGGGTCGGTGATCGGCGTGCACAACGCCAGCGTGGCCATCGTCGACGAAGATCACAGCCACCTCTCGCGGCAACTGGCCCAAGCCCTGCAACCGCCGGAGTTCCAGCGCCCGGTGTTGCTGCCGTACGGGCAACTCGATCAGGTCATGGACAGCGGCCAGTACACGTTCGTGATCAATGTGCCGGTAAATTTCCAGACGGATTTGCTGGCCGGTCGCCAACCGGCGGTGCAGGTCAATGTGGACGCCACGGCCATGAGCCAGGCGTTTATGGGCGCGGGTTACATCGGGCGGATTTTCCAACGCGAACTGCTGACCTACAGCGGCCAGACCGATCCCGCCAGCAAGGCGCCAGCGCTGCTGACCACTCGCTCGCTCTTCAATACCAATCTGGAGGGCGGCTGGTTCCTGGCGGTGATCCAGATCGTCAACAACATCACCATCCTCGCCATTATCCTCACCGGCACGGCGCTGCTGCGCGAGCGCGAACACGGCACCCTCGACCATTTGCTGGTGCTGCCGCTGACGGCGCTGGAAATCATGTTGGCGAAAATCTGGAGCAACATGCTGGTGGTGGTGGTGTGCACCTGGATCTCGCTGGAAGTGATCGTCAAAGGTGCGCTGGGCGTGCCGCTGGCCGGTTCCATGACCCTGTTTTTGCTGGTGACGGCGGTTTATCTGTTCGCCAGTACGGCGTTGGGGATATTTCTGGCGACCCTCGCCCGCTCGACACCACAGTTCGGCCTGCTGGCGATTCCGGTGATTATCCCGATGTTGCTGCTGTCCGGCGGCAGCACGCCGCTCGACAGCATGCCGCAATGGCTGCAATGGGTGATGCAGGGCTCGCCGTCGACACACTTCGTCAGCCTCAGCGCCGCGATTCTGTTTCGCGACGCCGGGCTGAGCGTGGTCTGGCCGGACTTGCTGGCGCTGACGGCCATCGGGCTGGTGTTCTTTGCGATTGCGCTGATGCGGTTTCGCAAGAGTTTGGCGTCCTGAGGGACCGAGTCGCCCCCTTCGCGATGTAAGCCCGCTCCCACATTGGTTTTGTGAACGCCACAGATCCAATGTGGGAGCGGGCTTGCTCGCGAAGAGGCCCGCCCAGACAGCACAAGTCTTATTGAATGATCAGGTTGTTGAACAACAGATCCTCAACCACCGGCTTGCCGGTTTCGTCGTTCATCACTTGCTGGGTCTGTTTCAGGGCTTCCTGACGCAGCTTTTCCTTGCCATCGATGCTGTTCATCGCCTCGGTGGTCTGCTGGGTGAACAACGCCACCAACTGGTTGCGAATCAACGGCTCGTTGGCCTTGACCGCTTTGATCGACTCTTCGCCAGTGACCCGCAGCGCCACGTCGGCCTTGAAGACCTTCAACTTCGGCGTGCCATCCAACCCATAGTTACCCACGAACGGCGGGCTAAGGGTGACGTAGCTGACTTTCGGCGCCTCGCCTTCTTTGGCGGCTTCTTCGGCCATGGCTGCCATAGGCAGAGACAGGGCCAGCATCAACATGATCCACGCTTTCACAATTCGCTCCTTATCCGGTTTGCGGCCTAGCATAACGACCCGCCGCGCAAGCACAAGCTTATGGCGGACTATCAGGGCCGGGCATGCTCGTTGACCCAATGACTCACACACCTACACTTATCGGCCATCACTCCCAAAGGAATAGCCCTGATGAAAGCCGTGCTATGCAAAGCCTTCGGCCCCGCCGAATCGCTGGTGCTGGAAGACGTTGCCAGTCCTGTCGCGAAGAAGAACGAAATCCTGCTGGACGTGCACGCCGCCGGGGTCAACTTCCCGGACACGCTGATCATCGAGGGTAAATACCAGTTCAAACCGCCCTTCCCGTTCTCGCCGGGTGGCGAAGCGGCTGGCGTGGTCAGCGCAGTAGGCGAGAAGGTCAGCCACCTCAAGGTCGGCGACCGGGTCATGGCCCTGACCGGTTGGGGCAGCTTTGCCGAACAGGTCGCCGTGCCAGGCTACAACGTGCTGCCGATCCCGCCTTCGATGGACTTCAACACCGCCGCCGCGTTCAGCATGACCTACGGCACCTCGATGCACGCACTCAAGCAACGCGCCAACCTGCAACCGGGTGAAACCCTGCTGGTACTCGGCGCCTCAGGCGGTGTCGGCCTGGCCGCCGTGGAAATCGGCAAAGCCATGGGCGCCCGGGTGATCGCGGCAGCCAGCAGCGCCGAAAAACTCGCGGTGGCCAAGGCCGCGGGCGCCGATGAGCTGATCAACTACAGCGAAACCAACCTCAAGGACGAAATCAAACGCCTGACCGACGGCCAGGGCGCCGACGTGATCTACGACCCGGTCGGTGGCGGCCTGTTCGACCAGGCCGTACGCGCCATCGCCTGGAACGGCCGCCTGCTAGTGGTCGGTTTCGCCAGCGGACGCATTCCCGAGTTTCCGGTGAACTTGGCGTTGCTCAAAGGCGCAGCCGTCGTCGGCGTGTTCTGGGGCTCGTTTGCCCAGCGCCAGCCGCAGGACAACGCGGCGAACTTCCAGCAGTTGTTTGGCTGGTTTGCCGAAGGCAAGTTGAAACCGTTGGTGTCGCAGGTGTATCCGCTAAGTGAGGCGGCGCAGGCGATTAATGATCTTGGCCAGCGTAAGGCGGTTGGGAAAGTGGTGGTTCAGGTTCGCTGAATCCACGAAGCGGTCAGGTCCTTCCATCAGGAGGTCCTGATTGCCTTGGCAAACCCATCGCTACAGCAACTTTTTGATCTCCTCCGGCAACAAACTCATAAACCTGATCAAAGGACTGTCCCCGCAACGCCTGACAATAATGGGTACGCGCTCATTGAGCCTGGCAATCAACGCCAGACGTTGCTCATTCGAGAGTTGCGCGGAGTTAAAGGTGTTCGACAGATAACTGCGGGTGTAACTAAACGCCGGCATATCAACCCAGGCAGATTCCGGGTAACGGCGCGCATCCTCATTGACCGCATGACATCTCAACTTCGTCAGCAATTTGTTGGTGTGCAGCGGCGCGCTCTGGTCGAGCCGAAAAACCATTGGCGCAACGACTTCCCTCTCAGCAGGTCTGTCTTGGTCAACCGTCCAAGGCTTGAAACGCCACTGCTCCAGCGCAACTCTGGTCGCTTCAGCGAAGTCGGGATGGTCACTCTCCAGGATGCCGACTTTGTCTACCGAACCATTCGCATGGACGGTAAACCTCACGCGTACATCACCGGTTATCCCAGCTCTGGACAAGGCTTTCGGATACACAGGTTTGGGATTGTTTTCAGGAATCAATAAGACCTCCCCCGCCCGAATGCCGAAGGACATCACCAGCAAAAACACCACCGCACACCAACGCATGACCCTGCCTCTTTGCACCTGACATGCCGGAAATGGCACCTGCAAAAAGGTTAAGGCTCCACGCCCAAGAACAGAACGCCGCGCTTTCCTGTTCCGTCGCAGGACATTTCCTAAAGTCCTGTCCTACTCCGGACACAAGAAAATCTCTCGCGGGTGCGGGTAACTTTTCTGAAAGAGCGGTCAGCCTCCGGTGGCAGTTGCGAGGTCGCCCGGCAGCAGGTGTTCCTGAATTTTCTGGCTGCGAGACTCGATGATTTGGCCCTGGTTATCGAAGCGCAGCACGATGAGCCAGCCGTAGACGTCTTCTGGCCATTTTTTCTGACCGGTGATTGCCGCGCCGTCGCCACCAAACGCTGCGATCAATTTGTCGATATGCCCGTGATGCCAGGCGATCAGTACCGTCTGTGCCTGATTGTCCTTGCTCAGGGATTTGACCAGTTTGTCGACTTGATTGTCGGCGTAGGGCTGTTCGATAGGCAGTTTCAGGCGTTGAGCCAGTGGCGTGAGGGTCAGACGTGGCCGGCTACTGTCCGTGCTGTCGCTGGTGGCGATCAGCCGTTGAGGCGTCAATGACAAACCGTTCAGGGTCAGCGGGTCGAAATAGTTGGCGTAGGCGACGGCGCGCTGTTCGCCTTTGGCGTTCAACAACGGGCCCTGATCGGGTTTCTCCGCGTGCCGCACGATCAACACCGTTACATCGCGCAGCCCCCGTGCACCCTTGTCCTCGTCATGGGCCGACACCTGCGCCGCGAGAATGAGTGCCTGCACCATCAACAACCCCGAAAAAATCCTGCGTAAGCTGAGCACCATCGTCCCGTCCTTTTGAGTAAGTGTCCTGGTGAATCGAGTCTAGAACAGTGTGGCGAAAGGATAAGCCCCCACCTGATGACCTATGTTCACAATAGAACACTTGATCTCCCATATTTCCGCTGTTTTGCCAATGCGAGCCGGTGCTATTTTCGGTAACGAAACTGTAACATTCGCATCCGCAGTCAAAACAAGAAATTTGGAGCTCTTGAATGTTTGCTTTCTTTCGACCTGCCGCACATCAGGCGCCCCTGTCTGAAGAAAAAATAGACAGTACTTACCGACGCCTCCGCTGGCAGATCTTCGCCGGGATTTTCTTTGGCTACGCGGGTTATTACCTGCTGCGCAAGAACTTCTCCCTGGCCATGCCGTACCTGATTGACGAGGGTTACACCCGCGGTCAGTTGGGCTTGGCGATGTCGGCGATTGCGATTGCCTACGGTCTGTCGAAGTTCTTGATGGGCCTGGTATCCGACCGTTCCAACCCGCGTTATTTCCTGCCGTTCGGCTTGCTGGTCTCGGCCGGGGTGATGTTCATCTTCGGTTTCGCGCCGTGGGCGACGTCCAGCGTAACCATGATGTTCATCCTGTTGTTCATCAACGGTTGGGCACAGGGCATGGGCTGGCCGCCGAGTGGCCGGACCATGGTTCACTGGTGGTCGCAAAAGGAACGCGGTGGCGTGGTGTCCGTGTGGAACGTGGCGCACAACGTCGGCGGCGGTTTGATCGGCCCGTTGTTCCTGTTGGGCATGGGCCTGTTCAATGACTGGCACGCGGCGTTTTACGTGCCGGCGGCCGTGGCGTTGCTGGTGGCGGCGTTTGCCTTCATCGTGATGCGCGACACCCCGCAATCGGTCGGCTTGCCGCCGATCGAGCAGTACAAGAACGACTACCCGGAAGGCTATGACGCCAGCCACGAAGACGAATTCAGCGCCAAGGAAATCTTCGTCAAGTACGTGCTACGCAACAAAATGCTTTGGTACATCGCTTTGGCCAACGTCTTCGTTTACCTGCTGCGCTACGGCGTACTGGACTGGGCGCCGACCTACCTCAAAGAAGCCAAGCACTTCACCGTCGACACGACGTCCTGGGCGTACTTCTTCTATGAGTGGGCCGGTATTCCGGGCACGCTGCTGTGCGGCTGGATGTCGGACAAGATCTTCCGTGGCAACCGTGGCCTGACCGGCATGGTGTTCATGGCGTTGGTGACCGTGGCAACGCTGGTCTACTGGCTGAACCCGGCCGGTAACCCGACCGTCGACATGATCGCGTTGTTCTCCATTGGCTTCCTGATCTATGGCCCGGTGATGCTGATCGGCCTGCAAGCGCTGGAACTGGCGCCGAAGAAAGCTGCTGGTACGGCAGCGGGCTTTACCGGTCTGTTCGGTTACCTGGGTGGTTCGGTCGCAGCCAGTGCAGCGATGGGCTACACCGTGGACCATTTCGGCTGGGATGGCGGTTTCGTACTACTGATCGGCGCGTGCATCCTGGCGATGGTTTGCCTGGCACCGACCCTGTGGCACAAGCAAGTCGCCAGTCAGGGCCGCGAAGCGATCGCCTGATCGGACTTTGATTTGCAGCGCTTGAGCCGCGCCTCCAGATTCCGGTCTGGCATGGCGTGGCTACGCAGGGCGTTGGCGGTTTGCTCGACATAATCGCGAGTGGTGCCGTAACGCCCGCAAGCGCTTTCGAACACCTGGCTCAGCACATGATCCGGCAAGTTGCCGGCATAGCTGGGCAGGTGCCGCTCCAACACAAATCCCAATGCTTGAACCTGGCTTCCGTCTTCGAGACGGCAGTTGAGCCAGTGTGGGCGATAGGACGGGAATGGCATTTCGCGTTGCCAGAGGGCGTAGAGCGAAGCTTCGAGTTGTTCTTCAGGCAGGCGATAGGCGAACCCGCTGCATGAGCCGCCGCGATCCAGGCCAAACACCAAGCCTGGCACTTCCGGCGTGCCGCGGTGTTCGTGGGACCACAGGTACAACCCGCGATGGTAGCCGTGAACCCGGCCGCGCACGCGCTCCACCGCCGCGCATTCAGGGCGCCAGATCAACGAACCGTAAGCAAACAGCCAGACCGGCCCACCCTTGTGGCGCGCCATGGTCGACTGCATCGAGCTGAGCAATTGTTCGTGCGTAAGCTGCGGCCCCAGATCGAGCCGCGGAGGGTAAGCCAGATTCAGAAAAGCAGATTCGATGGCTGTCATGGCGGAAGTGTTCGGCCCCACAAGTATTACAAGATGTAAGCAAGATTCGCTTCATAGAACATATAGCAGTAACCGTAAAACGAAAAGTGCTAAGGGATGTATGACAGTTGTGATACCAACAAATAGTGGTTATCACTGCCAGCGTTACGTTTTATATAGCCTAATACTATTTTTGAAATGCCTTAAATACCTGAATGACATATGCATAAGCATTCGATTCATTCAGCTTCCATTCATGAAGGCCAAGGAAATTTCCTACTAAACTCTCGGACTTTCCACCTTTTCCATTGTCAGACGCCCACGTATAACGGCCTCTTTCAGGCGCAAGCCATCTGCTTAACAGGGCTCCATGATGAAAAAACCAGGGCTTTACGCCATGTTGTTAATGATCCAGGCCGGCCTCGCCGTGGCGCAGGATGACACGCAACAAGACAAGGGCTTCTGGTACGCACAGACCAGCGTCTATACCAAACATTACTCGCCGGATTCCGAACACAATAACAATCAGGACCTGATTGGCATTGAACGTAACGAAGCATCCGGCTGGGTATTTGGCGGGGCGACGTTTCGCAACTCTTTCAGTCAGCGTTCGTACTATGCCTATGCGGGCAAGCGCTATGAGAGCGCCGATTATCCGGTGTATGTGAAGCTGACCGGCGGATTGCTCCAAGGCTACAGCGGCGACTACAAAGACAAGATCCCGCTCAATCACTTCGGCGTGGCGCCGGTGATCATTCCATCCATTGGCGCTCACTACGGCCCGTTGGCCGCCGAACTGGTGTTTCTCGGCGCCAACGCGGCAATGGTGACTACGGGTGTGCGTTTCTAGAAAGAACGGCTTGCTGACCTAAGATCGCTGATCAAGATCGCGGATCAAGATCGCGGATCAAGATCGAGGCGCGTACGCAAACACGTCAGCGCGCATCTGATGAGCATCCATCCCCGCTTCAACCAGGGCGTCCAGCGTGCCGTAGACCATGGCCGGTGAGCCGCTGGCGTAGACATGCAGAGGCTTCAGATCGGCGAAGTCTTCGCACACGGCTTCATGCAGCATGCCGCAGCGCCCTTCCCAACCGCATTGATCGCTGACAACTTTATGCAGGAACAGATTGGGTAGCTTCAGCCATTCGTCCCAATGTTCGATTTCATAAAAATCTTCAGGACGGCGCACACCCCAATACAGATGGACCGGATGCTTGAACCCGGCGGCGCGGCAATGTTCGATCAGGCTGTGAATCTGGCCCATGCCAGTGCCCGCAGCGATCAGCACCAGCGGCCCATCCGGCAGTTCGGCCAGGTGGGTATCGCCGAATGGCATCTCGATCCGCACCATGGCATTGCGTTGCAGCTGTTCGATCAGGCTCAGCGCACTGCTTTCGCGCGCCAGTACGTGGATCTCCAGGTCACGCCCGCCGTGGGGTGCAGAGGCCAGGGAGAACGCAGACTTCTCACCGTTCTCGCGCTCGATCATCAAGTACTGACCGGCGTGATAGCGCGGCGGCTTGCCGGCCGGCGCCCGCAGGCGAACCCGCCAGGTATCGCCGCCGACGTCCCTGCACTCAATGACCTGACACGACAAGCTGCGCACCGGCAGTTCTCCCAGCGCGAGCACGCCATCCCACAGCACGATGCAGTCTTCCAGCGGCTCTGCTATGCAAGTGTAGAACTCGCCATGGTCGCGCACATTGCCGGCCTGTTCGACCCGTCCTTCTACCAGTAGCGCCGCGCAGACATGGCAATTGCCGTTGCGACAGCTCTGTGGGCATTCATAACCCAGGCGCCGCGCGCCATCGAGAATCCGCTCGCCGGGCAATATCTCAAGCACTGCTCCGGAGGGCTGCAAAGTTACACGCATCAATCTATTCCTAACTGATTCCAGATGGCATCGATCCGTTGGGTAACGGCGTCATCCTTGACGATTACCCGGCCCCACTCGCGAGTGGTTTCGCCGGGCCATTTATGCGTGGCATCGAGCCCCATTTTCGACCCCAGGCCGGAAACCGGCGAGGCGAAGTCCAGGTAGTCGATCGGCGTGTTATCGATCATCACCGTGTCGCGCTTGGGGTCCATGCGCGTGGTGATGGCCCAGATCACGTCGTTCCAGTCTCGCGCGTTGATATCGTCGTCAGTGACGATAACGAACTTGGTGTACATGAACTGTCGCAAAAACGACCAGACACCGAGCATTACCCGCTTGGCGTGGCCCGGATACGACTTCTTCATGGTCACGATG
>Ga0209903_1000072_pt1 | contig 41703 bp, 38 predicted proteins | sample OrgsoiDNA2013051_FD_185801 | JGI IMG/M metagenome (GOLD analysis project Ga0209903, IMG submission 185801) | Permafrost soil microbial communities from the Arctic, to analyse light accelerated degradation of dissolved organic matter (DOM) -... | ecosystem: Environmental > Terrestrial > Soil >...
TGCCTATTACGGCACGTCCAATATCGGTCAGCTCAAGTACGTCTACCGCAAGGGCCTGGCCCTGCGCTACGGCAAGACCATGCAGTGCATCGCCGGGATTCACTACAACTTTTCCCTGCCGGAAAAGCTCTGGCCGCTGCTCAAAGAGGCTGAAGGCTTTGTCGGCACCGACCGTGACTATCAGTCGTCGGCCTACATCGCGCTGATCCGTAACTTCCGCCGCTACAGCTGGCTGCTGATGTACCTGTTCGGTGCCTCCCCAGCGCTGGACGCCGGCTTCCTGCGCGGTCGCTCGCACCAATTGGAGCAACTGGACCCGGACACGTTGTACCTGCCGTACGCCACCAGCCTGCGCATGAGCGACCTCGGTTACCAGAGCAACGCCCAGGCCGGCCTGACGCCGTGCTACAACGATTTGGCCAGCTACACCGACAGCCTGCGCAAAGCGGTGGCCACGCCGTATGCACCGTACGTTGAAGTCGGCACGCACAAGGACGGTGAGTGGGTTCAGCTCAACACCAACATCCTGCAGATCGAAAACGAGTACTACTCCAACATCCGCCCGAAACGCGTGACCTACACCGGCGAACGGCCGATTCAGGCATTGGTGGCCCGTGGTATTCAGTACGTCGAAGTGCGTTGCCTGGACATCAACCCGTTCCTGCCGATGGGCATCGACTTGCAAGAGTCGCGGTTCCTCGATGCGTTCCTGCTGTATTGCGCGCTGAACGACAGCCCGCTGCTGGCCAACACCACTTGCAGCAACGCGACCTCGAACTTCCTCAGCGTGGTCAAGGAAGGTCGTCGCCCAGGCCTGCAATTGCAGCGCGACGGTCAACCGGTGGACATGAAGGAATGGGCCACCGAGTTGCTGGAGAAGATTGCCCCACTCGCAGCGCTGCTCGATCAGAGCCATGGCGGCGATGCTCATGCCAAGGCGTTGACTGTGCAACTGGAGAAGGTCAAGGATTCGTCCCGCACACCTTCGGCCCAAGTACTGGCGGCGATGGCTGAGCATAAGGAAAGCTTTGCTCAGTTCTCCCTGCGTCAGAGCCGTGTGCATGCGGAGTATTTCCGTAGCGAGCCGTTGAGCGTCGAAGATCAGGCGAAGTTTGAAACCCGGGCGCGCTCGTCGCTGGCGGAACAGGCGGAGCTGGAGCAGAACGAGGTTGGCGATTTCGATGTGTTTGTCGGGTCGTATCAGGCGAGTATTCTGGCCATCAGCAACTAACCTCTGAACGCTTCCGCAGCAAACGCAAATCATTGTGGCGAGGGAGCTTGCTCCCGCTCGGCTGCGCAGCAGCCGCAAAACCAGACAACCGTGTTTTGGCATTCAGGAATGTGATTGTCTGGATTGGGAGTCCTTCGGCCTCCAGCGGGAGCGAGCTCCCTCGCCACAAAAGCGATTCACAACTACGCTTCCTTAGAATTTTCCGCTCATAAGCTAATTCGAAAAAGTTATTTATTTTCTGATTCTTATATCATTTAGTCTCCTTTCTCGCCGACTCTCGGTCGCCTGACAAGGAGCTTCTCAATGAAACTGAATTTCCCTCTTCGCCTCCTGGCGGCCGCGTCCCTGGCTGCGGCGAGTTTCTTTGCCCAAGCGGCTGACGTGACCGTCGCCTACCAGACCACCGTGGACCCGGCCAAAGTCGCCCAGGCTGACGGCGCTTACGAAAAAGCCACCAACGCCAAGATCGACTGGCGCAAATTCGACAACGGTGCCGACATCATTGCCGCCATCGCGTCCGGCGACGTGCAGATCGGCTACCTCGGTTCCAGCCCTCTGACCGCCGCAATCACCCGCAAAGTCCCGGTCGAAACCTTCCTGATCGCCACCCAGATCGGCGCCGCTGAAGCGCTGGTCGCTCGCGACGGCTCCGGGATCAAGACCCCGCAAGACCTGATCGGCAAGAAAATCGCCGTGCCATTCGTTTCCACCGGGCACTACAGCCTGCTCGCCGCGCTGAAGCACTGGAACATCGACCCGTCGAAAGTCACCATCCTCAACCTTGCGCCACCGGCCATCGTCGCCGCGTGGAAACGTGGTGACATCGACGCCACTTACGTCTGGGACCCAGCCCTCGGCGTAGCCAAGGAAAACGGCAAAGTGCTGATCACCTCCGGCGAACTGGCCAAGTTCGGCGCGCCGACTTTCGATGCCTGGATCGTGCGTAAAGACTTCGCCGAGAAGCACCCGGAAATCGTCACCGCGTTCGCCAAAGTGACCCTCGACGCCTACGCCGACTACCGCAAAGACCCGAAAGCCTGGCTCGCCAACCAATCCAACGTCGACAAACTGGTGAAGCTCTCCGGCGCCAAGGCCACTGACATCCCATTGCTGCTGCAAGGCAACGTCTACCCGCTGGCGGCTGATCAAGTGATCACCCTCGGCGCGCCGACCACCAAGGCCATCACCGACACCGCCGCGTTCCTGAAAGAACAAGGCAAGGTCGAAGCCGTACTGCCGGACTACGCCCCGTACGTCAGCGCCAAATACATCACCAACTGATCGGAGTTAACCGCGATGGCTTTGCTACAGCTGGAGCGCATCAGCGCACAGTACCCCGGCAGTCCGGAACCGGTACTGACGGATATTTCCTTGAGCCTTGGGCCCCAGCAATTGCTGGTGGCCCTCGGCCCGTCCGGCAGTGGCAAGACTTCGCTGTTGAACCTGATTGCCGGTTTCGTCGAGCCTAGCGCCGGGCGCATCACCCTGGACGGCGTGCCGGTCAAAGGACCGAGCGCCGAACGTGGCGTGGTGTTCCAGGACGACGCCCTGCTGCCCTGGCAGGACGTGTTGGCCAACGTCGGTTTCGGTCTCGAACTGGCCGGCGTCTCACGAGACAAACGGGAAATCCGCGCTCGGGAAATGCTCGCGCTGGTGGACCTTTCCGGCTTCGAAAACCGTCGGATCTGGCAGCTCTCGGGCGGCCAGAAGCAACGCGTCGGCCTCGCCCGCGCCCTCGCTGCCGACCCACGCGTTTTGCTGATGGACGAACCCTTCGGCGCCCTAGATGCCTTCACTCGCGAACAGATGCAGGAGCTGCTGCTGCAAGTCTGGCAGCGCACCGCCAAACCGGTGTTCCTGATTACCCACGACATCGAAGAAGCGGTATTCCTCGCCACTGACCTGATTCTGTTGGCGCCCAACCCTGGGCAAATCGTCGAGCGCCTGAGCCTGGACTTTGGCCAGCGTTACGCCGCTGGCGAGTCGGCACGGGCGATCAAGTCCGACCCGCGCTTCATCGAAACCCGCGAGCACGTACTCGCCAAGGTGTTCTCCCAACGTAGCGCCGCCCAGCGGCAGGAGCGCGCATGAGCAGCTATGAAATTCCGGCCGTGACGGTTAAGCCGGGGTCAAAGGTGATTCCGCTGCGGCGCAGCCTTAGTACTCGCTGGATCAGCGTGTTGACGCTGGTCGCTCTCGTATTCATTTGGTGGGCGGTTACGGCCACAGGAATGATCGAACCGCTGTTCCTGCCGCCACCGTCCGCCGTGCTGCAAAAAGGCTGGCTGCTGGCGACCACGGGCTATATGGATTCAACGTTGTGGCAGCACTTGGGCGCGAGCCTGAGCCGTATCGGTCTGGGCCTCGGCTTCGCAGTGCTGACTGCCGTGCCGGTCGGCATCGCTATCGGCCACAACCGCATCGCTCGCGGGATTCTCGATCCACTGATCGAGTTCTACCGCCCTATTCCGCCGCTGGCTTACCTACCGCTGATCGTCATCTGGTGCGGCATCGGTGAGCTGTCGAAAGTCTTGCTGATTTACCTGGCGATCTTCGCCCCGATTGCCATCGCGACAGCGACTGGCGTGCGCACGGTTGATCCAGCCAAATTGCGCGCTGCGCAGTCCTTGGGCGCGACTCGGGCGCAGTTGATTCGGCATGTGATTCTGCCAAGTGCGTTGCCGGATATTTTGACCGGTGTGCGCATTGGTCTGGGCGTGGGTTGGTCGACACTGGTCGCCGCTGAGTTGATCGCCGCCACCAGCGGCTTGGGCTTTATGGTGCAGTCGGCCGCGCAGTTCCTGGTCACCGATGTGGTGGTGCTGGGGATTCTGGTGATCGCACTGATCGCCTTCGCCATGGAAATGGGCCTGCGCGCACTGCAACGCAAACTGGTGCCATGGCACGGCCAGGCACACTGATTACTCATGTGGGAGCGGGCTTGCTCGCGAAAGCGGTGTATCAGTCGCAGCAATGTTGCCTGACATACTGCATTCGCGAGCAAGCCCGCTCCCACCAGAAGCTCAGCACCCGGATTGAAGAGAACCACCATGAGCACCCTCAACATCGTCCCTTTAAGCTCGGCCCTCGGCGCGCAGATCAGCGGCATCGACATCAGCCAGCCGCTGAACCTGGAACAGCGCGACGCCATCGAGCAGGCGCTGCTCAAGCACCAGGTCCTGTTCTTCCGCGACCAGCCGATCACGCCGCAGCAGCAAGCGCGATTCGCCGCCCATTTCGGCGATCTGCACATTCACCCGATCTACCCGAACGTACCGGAACAGCCAGAAGTGCTGATCCTCGACACCGCCGTCACCGACGTGCGCGACAACGCGATCTGGCACACCGACGTGACCTTCCTGCCGACCCCGGCCATGGGCGCGGTACTCAGCGCCAAGTTGCTGCCGGAGTTCGGTGGCGACACGTTGTGGGCCAGCGGCATTGCGGCCTATGAAGCGTTGTCGGCGCCGATGAAAACCTTGCTTGAAGGGCTGACCGCTACTCACGATTTCACTCGCTCATTCCCGCTGGAGCGCTACGGCAACACGCCAGAAGCGCTGACTCAGTGGGAAGAAGCACGGCGCAAGAATCCGCCACTGTCGCACCCGGTGATTCGCACGCATCCGGTGAGCGGGCGTCGGGCGTTGTTCGTCAATGAAGGGTTTACGTCGAAGATTAATGAGCTGTCGGAAACAGAGAGCGAAGTGATTCTGAAGTTTCTGTTCGCCCATGCCACACGGCCGGAATTTACCATTCGCTGGCGCTGGCAGAAGGATGACGTGGCGTTCTGGGATAACCGCGTGACACAGCATTACGCCGTGGATGATTACCGGCCGGCACGGCGGGTGATGCAGCGGGCGACGGTGTTGGGGGATGTGCCGTTTTTTCGGTGAATCCTGAGTTCTTTGTTGACTGGTCTGGCCCCTTCGCGAGCAAGCCCGCTCCCACATTTGAAATGCGGTCCAATTGTGGGAGCGGGCTTGCTCGCGAAGGCGATATGACAGGCGCCGGATAATCCGGCGCCGAACACTTACTCAGCCGTCGAAGGCTTCTCCCAAAGATTGATCCCGCCCTCTTGGGCAAACCGATCAATCTCCGCCAACTCTTCCGCGCTAAAGCTCAAATTCTTCAACGCACCGACGTTCTCGATAATCTGCTCCGGCCGGCTCGCGCCGATCAGTGCCGAGGTCACGCGCGGGTCGCGCAGCGTCCAGGCCAACGCCAGTTGCGCCAGGCTCTGGCCGCGACGCTTGGCGATTTCATTGAGCCCGCGCACATGGGCGATGTTGGCTTCGGACAAGTGCGATTCCTGCAACGAACCACCGCCCGGACGGTTGACCCGCGCATCCTTCGGAATGCCGTTGAGGTATTTGTCGGTCAACAGACCTTGGGCCAATGGCGTGAAGGCAATCACCCCAGCGCCGAGTTCGTCGGTAACGTCCAGCAGGTCCTTTTCCACCCAACGATTGAGCAGGTTGTAGGCCGGTTGGTGAATCAACAACGGCACTTTCCACTCTTGCAACAGCGCGGCCATTTCGCGGGTTTTCACCCCGGAGTAAGACGAGATGCCGATGTACAACGCCTTGCCCTGCTGCACGGCAGTGGCCAGGGCGCTGGCGGTTTCTTCCAGCGGGGTGTCCGGGTCGAAGCGGTGGGAATAGAAGATGTCCACGTAATCGAGGCCCAGGCGTTGCAGGCTCTGGTCGAGGCTGGCCAGCACGTATTTGCGCGAGCCGCCGCCCTGGCCGTAAGGGCCTGGCCACATGTCCCAACCGGCCTTGCTGGAGATGATCAGCTCGTCGCGGTATTGCTTGAAGTCTTCGCGCAGCAGGCGACCGAAGTTGATTTCGGCGCTGCCGTACGGTGGGCCGTAGTTGTTGGCCAGGTCGAAGTGGTTGATGCCCAGGTCGAACGCGGTGCGCAGCAGCGAACGCTGGGTGTCGATCGGCGTGCTGTCGCCGAAGTTGTGCCACAGCCCCAGGGAGAGGGCCGGCAAAACCAGCCCGCTGCGGCCTACGCGGCGGTATGGGATGGAGTCATAGCGGTTTTCGGCAGCGGTGTAAGTCATCGAATCCTCTCTTGTTTGAGTTACTTCTAACTGGAACCAGACATCAATCCTGTTTGTTTGGACTTACTTCTAACTGGAGTCAGACATCAATCCTGGGGCGAGGGAGCTTGCTCCCGCTCGGTTGCGCAGCGGCCGCCAAGCCAGCCAACGCGATAAACCTGACAGAACGCGCCAGCCGATTTTGGGGTCGCTTCGCGCCCCAGCGGGAGCAAGCTCCCTCGCCACAAAAGCCCTTTACCTTCATCTATACAAATCGATTGGAAGGCCGGGCCAATCCAAGGTTCTGGCGCAAGGTCCGGCCTTCGTACTCTGTTCTGAACAACCCGCGTCGCTGCAGTTGCGCAACCACGTAGTTCGGCGAGGCTGAGGTTCTCCTGGCCGGCCAATTCCGTCAGCGGCAACGCTGGCAGCGGTCCGTCCAGCAGGTACTTCGACAAGTCGAAGTTACCCAGCATACGCCCAAGTAATGCGACGCCAACCTCGGGTTCGACTAATTGCTGAAACGTTTCATATTTTTCCCGGGCTTCGCTTTCGGTGCGCCCGACGACCACAAAAACACCGGGCATGATTTTCAGCGAATCGGCGCTGCGAACGTACCGGTTCAAGCGTCCCTTGAGCTCGACATAAAACGCCTGGGCATTGGCCTGCGCCGTCTGCGCGGTGAACACCGCCTCGGCGTTTTGCGCCGCCAGGTCACGGCGAAGTTCGGTAGAACCAGCCTGCATATTCAGCGGGCCTTTGACCCGGAAGTGTTCGCCGACAGGGTCGAGGATGTGTACTTTTCCGGGTGGTAGTACGTACTGCTGGCCTTGTCGCGTACAAAGGCGTCATCTTTCCAACGACCCCAGAGTCCGGTGACCACCTGATAGAACTCCCGAGCCCTTCTGTAGCGGTCGGCATGACCGAAATGCCGGTCGCGACCGAAATTTTGCGCTTCGGCGACATTGTCGAAAGTGACAAGATTTCAGCCCGATCGCCCCCTGAAAGAGAGTCCATAGAAGCGAACTTTCGTGCTACATGGTACGGCTCGTTATAGCTGGCTGTAGGCGTGGCGATCAGCCCGATGCGCTCTGTCACGGCGCTCAAAGTAGCCAGTAAAGTCAGGGGTTCAAAGTGGTCTGAGCGAGCCATGCGGTTGGCAATCGGTCTGGTCGCGGCGGCCACGCTGTCGGCAATGAACAACGCGTAAAACTTCGCCGCTTCGGCGATCTGCGCCAGGTGCTTGTAGTGGCTGAAGTCTAGTCCGGCATCGGCCGGCACGTCGGGATGCCGCCAGGCGGCAATGTGGTGCCCGGTAGCCATCAGGAACGCGCCGAGCTTGGGTTTGGCGATTGGCGTACTGGCGACGACGCGGGTGCTGGAACGCTGGGTGTGTTGCCGGTGGCGGATGAGGTGCAGCGGTTGAATCTGCTGGAGTGTCGGGTGATCGAACGCGAGAGCGCCTGAGCGATCCACACAACCTTCACTGACGTGCGCAGTACCTGTGGGAGCGAGCTTGCTCGCGATGGCGGAATGTCAGTCGACATCAATGTTGAATGTCATACCGTCATCGCGAGCAAGCTCGCTCCCACAGGGATCTGTGTCAGGCCGACAACTCACGCAGAGCTGCAGCCGCCAAAAAACCAGATCTTGAGCTGTAGCGCTGATCCCGCCTGACGGTCTGATCAATTCGCTCAAGTAACTGCTCAGGCAGCGTGGCATTAAAGCGCACCGACTTGCCAAAGTACGGTGTGATATCAAATTCGACCACACCCCATACACCACCCGCGTAATCGGGATTATCAAGGTGAGCATCAATCTCGCGGACCTGCGGCAAAGGCTCGCCATCAGCCACCAATCCTTCGTAGTGCAAGGACAAAGCTTCCTTCACGTTTTCGAATGCCTGCGCCACAGTGCCGCCCGCAGAGAAGCACCCCGGCACGTCCGGGATGATCACTCCGTATTCTGAGTCGGCATCCTTATGCAGAACGACCGGGAATTTCATTTGGATGAATCCTTCCTGTGATAGGTCCCCATCGGGACTCTCGAATCCGATGACGGGTCTCATTTCAAGCCCGCCTGTTTCAATATGCTGTTGATCGTCCCCTTGGGTAGATCCGAGTCAGGGTGCTTGATCGTCACCCTCCCTGGCTTGCTCGAATGTTTGTATTGGTGGTGACTGCCTTTCACCGCCACCAGATACCAACCATCCTCCTCAATCATCCTGATCATTTCCCGACTTCGCATTTCCTTCGCCTTTTTCGACAGCACCTGCTGCGTACTCTAGGCGTTAAAAGCGATGGCGATACACACCATACACACTCCGACAAATATTAGCCGATGAGGGCCACTCCTATTTTGCCTTCGGACCAGCGGCTACCGCCCCCCCCCCCGCAAACATCTCCACCAACCAATCCACAAACACCCGAACCCGAGGCGACATGTGTCGGTTGTGCGGGTACAGCACTGAAACCGGCATCGGCGGCGGTGGCGTGTCGGTGAGGATTTCCTGCACCAACCCCTGGGCTATCTGCGTTTCCATGCGGTAATGCGGGCACTGGATAATGCCGAGCCCGGCAATTGCCGACGCCGCATAAATTTCTGCGCCGAACACCGACAGCGCGCCATCGATGGCCACTTCTTTCAGTTCGCCATCGACCATGAACTCAAACGGAAACTGCTTGGCCGTGGTGCGCGACACGTAGTTCACCGCGCGGTGCTGGCTCAGGTCGGCGAGGGTTTTCGGTTCGCCGTATTTGCGCAGGTACGCCGGGCTGGCGCAGGTGATCTGGCGCAGGTTGGCCACGCGTTTGCCGATCAACGCCGAGTCGCCGAGGGTGCCGGCGCGCAGTACGCAGTCGACGCCTTCGGCGATCAGGTCGACAAAGCGGTCGGCCTCGCTGATGGACAACTCGATGTCCGGATAACGGGCCATGAACTGCGGCAATGCCGGGATCACAAAGTGCTTGGCCAAGGTGCCGTGCAAATCCACCCGCAACCGCCCTTTCGGCGCAACGCCGCGAAACGCCAGTTCGGCTTCTTCCAGCTCCGCCAGCAACTGCACGCAACGCTGGTAATACGCTTCGCCATCCAGCGTAGGACGCACCTTGCGCGTGCTGCGCTCCAGTAAACGCGTGCCGAGCCAGGCTTCGAATTGATTCAGAGTGTGGGTCAGCGTGGCCCGCGGCAGGTTCAGGTCATCGGCGGCCAGCGTGAAGCTGCTGCGCTCGTAAATCCGCACGAACACCTTCATCGCTTTGACTTGATCCACGGTCAGCTCCTGACTTTTGATTGTTGGCGATTATTGAACAGTCAAGGCAACTCTCCTGCATTTATCGGCCTGAGTAAACATGTGAGTCTGGCTTCACCCCAAGCAAACACCTTCAAAGGAACCACAGCCATGACTACTCAGACTTCGAAAGTTGCCATCGTGACCGGCGCCTCCCGCGGCATCGGCGCGGTGATCGCCAAACAACTGGCGAGCGAAGGTTTCGCCGTCGCCATCAACTACGCCAACAGCGCCACCGGGGCCTCGAAACTGGTGGTCGAGTTGCGCCAGGCCGGCCACCAAGCCATAGCGATCAAGGCTGACGTGGCCAGCGCCGACGACGTACGCCGGTTGTTCGACGAGACCGAAGCTCAGTTGGGCAAGGTCGATGTGCTGGTCAACAACGCCGGCATCCTCAAGGTGATGCCGCTGGCGCAACACACGGACGAACTGTTCGACCAAAACTTCAATATCCACACCCGCGGCACGTTCAACGCCCTGCGTGAAGCCGCCACTCGCCTGAACAGCGGCGGGCGGATCATCAACTTTTCCAGCAGCACCGTCGGCATGAACCTGCCGGGCTACGCGGTGTACATCGCCAGCAAAGCGGCGGTGGAATCCCTGACCCAGGTGTTCGCCAAGGAAATGCGCGGTCGCAACATTACCGTCAACGCGGTCGCACCAGGCCCGGTGGCCACGGACCTGTTCCTGCACGGCAAAAGCGAAGAGCAAATCCAGACGTTCGCCAAGATGGCGCCGCTGGAACGCCTGGCTCAGCCAGAAGACATTGCCCGTGTCGTGAGCTTCCTGGTCGGCCCGGAGTCGGCTTGGGTCAACGGGCAAATCCTGCGGGTTAACGGCGGTCTGGTCTGAGGTGAATCCCATGAAAAATGTCATTCTGATCACGGGCGCCGGCACCGGCATCGGCAAACTCGCCGCCGAATCACTCGCCCGAGCCGGGCACATCGTTTACGCCAGCATGCGCGACGTAAACGGGCGCAACGCCGCACGGGCTGAGGGCTTTCGCCTCTGGGCCAAAGCGCAAAACGTTGAGTTGCATCCGCTTGAACTCGACGTGCTGTCGCAGGATTCGGCCGACGCGGCGGTGGCGACCATCGTCAAAGAGCAAGGCCGTCTCGACGTGGTCATGCAGAACGCCGGGCACCTGGTGATCGGCCCGACCGAAGCCTTCACCGCCGAAGAAATCATGAAAGTCTTCGACACCAATTTCTACGGTGCCCAGCGGGTCAGCCGCGCGGTGTTGCCGCAGATGCGCGCCCAGGCTTCGGGGTTGGTGTTGTGGATCAGCAGCACCACGACCAAGGGCGGTTTCCCACCGTTCATGGGCCCATACGCCGCAGCGAAAGCAGCGATGGATTCCCTGGCGGTGAGCATGTCCTACGAACTGACTCGCTTCGGCATCGAAACTTCAATCGTCGTGCCCGGCGCCTTCACGCGCGGCACCGACCATTTTCCGAGTGCCGGCAAACCGGCCGATGTGGCGCGCAGCAACGCCTATGCTCGATATGACGGAGTGATGGATAAAGTCGGCGAACGCCTGAGTGCGTTGACCCCGGACGATACTGACCCGCAAGCGGTAGCGGATGACATCGTGCGAATCATCGGACTGCCCCAGGGCTCGCGGCCGGCACGGTCGGTGATCGATTTTGTCGGGGATGGCGCGGCGCAAGTGCTGGAAGTTTCGGAGCGGGTTCGGATCGAGTTTGCCGAGCGGATCGGGATTGATGATTTGCTCGAGCTGACACCTCAGTGACCCCTTCGCGAGCAAGCCCGCTCCCACACTGGATCTGCGTCGAACACAACACAGTTGGACACACAGACCTCATGTGGGAGCGGGCTTGCTCGCGAAGGCGGCCTATAAGGCAACACATCGCTAAAGGACGGAACACACCATGCACACCACCATCATCATTTTCTTCGGCCTGGTCCTGCTGGCACTGATGCTCTACATCGGCGAGCGAGTCGGTTTCAACCGTCAGACGCTGACCTACAGTTTCGTCGTCCTGTGGCTGGCATTGACGATAATCAACGGCGCGGTGGGCGTGGTCACTGCCAGCCAACCCGTCAGTTCAGAACTGGTGGTCGGCAGCGTGGTGTTTGGCGTGCCGGTGGCGGCGTTGGTTCTGTTCATGGTGTTGAACAAAGCCTAGCCGCCACCGACGCCTGATCAACGAACCAGGTGCAGAAACTGCATGTGCCGTTCGTACTGATCGAGGATGTCGTTGATGATCTGATCCTTGGTGTAACCCACCAGATCGTAGTCCTGACTGCCTTCGGCCAGATGCACTTCGGCCCGGTAGTAGCGACGGTTGTTGAGTTGCTTGGACCCCATCCCGCCACGGGCAAAGGACGGCGTGAAGTAACCGCGCATCTGCACCTGGTAGATGAATGGGTGCTGCTCGCCATGACCGATTTCCAGGCTGACACTGTCATTCGCCGGATCCGGCTGAGTGACCACGTTCAAACCCTTCTCGACAAACACCGCCGTCACTTCTTCAATCGCCGGGCGCACCGTCGTTTCGAGGAAGCGGTAAACCTCATCCCGCGACGGGAAATGCACCGCCTGACTCAAGCGCTGACGCCAACCGCCACGCTTTGAACCGGAGACCGGCGCCAGAGAATGCATCTGCGCGATCTGCTTCTGGGACTCCAGATAAAACGCTTTGTGCAGCCCCCACATCATCAGCAGCAGGATCATCGAGAACGGCAACGAAGTCAGCACCACCGCTGATTTCAGCGCATCGATGCTGCCGGAAAACAGCAGCGCACTGGTCACCAGCGCGGTCATCGCACCCCAGAACACCCGCAGCCATTTCGGCCCGTCTTCATCCGGGTTGCCGCCCTTGGCGGACAGCGTCGACAGCACCACGGTGCCCGAGTCGGCGGACGTCACGAAGAACACGAAGCTGATAAACACCGTCACCGCAATGACGGTTTTGCTCCACGGGTAGGTTTCCAGCAGCAGGTACAGGGTCATCGACGGGTTATCGATGGCCGACATACCGAGTGCGCTCATGCCATGGTTGAGGACTTGGTCGATGGCGCTGTTGCCGAAGATCGACATCCACGCCAGGGTGAAACCGAGCGGAATCAGCAGCACGCCGAAAACGAATTCGCGGATGGTCCGGCCACGGGAAATCCGCGCGATGAACAGGCCCACGAACGGCGACCATGCAATCCACCAGGCCCAGTAGAACACCGTCCAGCCGCCCAGCCAGTCGCTGGGTTTGTCGTAGGCGTAGAGGTCGAAACTCTTCATCGGCAACGCGCCGAGGTAGTCGCCGATGTTCTGGATCAAGGTGTTGAGCAGGTGCTGAGTCGGGCCGGCAAACAACACGAACAGCAGCAGCGCACAGGCCAGCAGCATGTTGATGTCGGACATGACCCGCACGCCTTTATCGACGCCGGACACCGCAACGGTGATCGCCGCGCCCATCATCAGCGTGATCAGGCCGACCTGAATCCAATGCGTATGGGCGATGCCGAACAAGTAGTCGAGCCCCGAGTTGAGGTGCAACACCCCAAAACCCATATCGGCACCGAGACCGAACACCGTGGCGATGATGCCGAAGCCGTCCACCGCGTAGCCGATAGGGCCGTTGATACGCTTGCCGATAAGCGGATACAGCGCCGAACGCAAGGCCAGCGGCAGGTTATGTCGATACGCGAAATACGCCAGCGCCATGCCGACGAAGGCGAACACGCCCCAGCCATGCAGGCCCCAGTGCAGAAACAGAATCTGCATCGCCTGCCGCGCCGCTTCCGGCGTACCGGCAGTGCCTTGGGGCGGTTGTGACAAGTGCGTCAGCGGTTCGGATACGCAGAAGAAAAACAGCGTGATGCTGATCCCGGCGGCGAACAGCATGCCGGCCCAGGACAGGTAACTGAATTCGGGTTCGTCGTGGTCGGCACCGAGCTTGATCTTGCCATAGCCAGATAACGCGGTGACCACCACGAAGACCAGATACAGGGTCATTGCGAGCATGTAGTACCAGCCGACCGTATTGGCCGCCCAGTTTTGCGCTTCCAGTAACCAGGCACCGGCCTGTTTGGGCATGGCGATGACGACAATGCCGAACAACAGAATGAAACCGGCCGAGAAATAAAACACCGGCGGATTCATGCGGACCTGGCCGCTGGGAGGGGTGGACGGTGCACTCATGAAAGGTGCACCTCAAGGGGATGAAACAGGGCAATCAGTAACGGACTCGGCAAGGGCAAGCCTCCTGTTGTGAGCGGGCAGCAAACCGGCGGTTTAACTTGAATGAGCGTTCAAGTTAAACATGAATAGCGTGCTAAGGACTAATCGCAGGGCTCGGCGGTCGCTTTCCTACGCTAGCTCAAGGAAGGGTATGACGCGGGGTTTGGAGGATTCGTTCAGTGGGAAATGAGCTAAATGCCATTATCGCGTTCGACGTGAATCCATTCGCGGGCAAGCCTCGCTCCTACAGGTCATGCGCCATTTTCAAAATGGCGCATGACCTGTAGGAGCGAGGCTTGCCCGCGAAGAGGCCAGATCTGTCAGCGGAGATTTCGAGGCTTACTTCTGCGTCCCATCATCATGCTGCAAATTCGCCTGCGTCAGGTTGCACCCCGCCGGCACACTCCGGGTCAGCCACACATTGCCACCAATGGTCGAACCCTTGCCGATGGTGATCCGCCCCAGAATCGTCGCCCCGGCATAGATCACCACATCATCCTCAACAATCGGATGCCGCGGATGGCCCTTCTGCAACTGGCCGTCTTCGTCCGCCGGGAACCGCTTGGCACCCAACGTTACCGCCTGATAAATCCGCACCCGCTCACCGATGATCGCGGTCTCGCCGATCACTACACCTGTCCCGTGATCGATAAAGAAGCTGCGGCCGATCTGCGCGCCCGGATGAATATCGATGCCGGTCGCCGAGTGAGCGATTTCCGCGCTGATCCGCGCCAGCAACGGCAACCCGGCGCGGTACAAGTGATGGGCGAGGCGATGGTGAATCACCGCCAGAATCCCCGGATAGCAGAGCAACACTTCATCGACGCTGCGGGCGGCCGGGTCACCGTGATAGGCCGCCAGCACGTCGGTGTCCAACAGGCTGCGCAGCCCCGGCAAGGCGAGGGCAAACTCCTGGATGATCTGGATAGTCTTGGCCTCGACCTCAGTGTCGGCCTGGGCGCTGTGGCGCGCGGCGTAGCGCAGTTCAAGCCGCGCCTGGGCCAGCAACGCGTTCAGCGCCACGTCGAGGGTGTGGCCGACGTAGAAGTCTTCACTCTCTTCGCGCAAATCCACCGGCCCCAACCGCATCGGGAACAACGCACCGCACAAGGCTTCGAGAATGTCCGCCATGGCCGCCCGGGAGGGTAACTCGCGACCGCCCTGCTCGCCGCTGGCGCGGCCGTTTTGTGCACGCCATTGATCACGCGCCGTGCGCAGCTGGCTGACGATGGTCTGCAATTGCCAATGGCTGGAACGCTCACTCACGGTAAAAACTCCTCACGGGCGGCCGGACTGTCTGGCCGCGTTGACGGCGATTACTCTACGGCATGGTCTCGACGCCGAATTAAGAACCAATAGTGCTGTGATCTGAACATTCGGATATAAGCGATTGACGGTTGCCGCTGCAAAAAGCCGTGCTTATAGTCCTGACATCCTCCCCCGCCAGTACGGACCCATGATCAAACAACAGCTTGCCCGCTTTAATCGCCTCGACCTGCTCGGTCACCCTACCGCTCTGGAAAAACTCGAACGCCTGTCGACCTGGCTCGGCCGCGATGTCTACGTCAAACGCGATGACCTGACGCCACTGGCCATGGGCGGCAACAAGCTGCGCAAACTCGAATACCTGGCCGCCGATGCGCTGGCTCAGGGCGCCGACACGTTGATCACTGCTGGCGCGCTGCAATCCAACCATGTGCGCCAGACTGCCGCCATCGCCGCCAAATTAGGCCTGGGCTGCGTTGCGCTGCTGGAAAACCCGCTGGGCACCGACGACGCTAACTATGTCGGCAACGGCAATCGGCTGTTGCTCGACCTGTTCGACGCCAAAGTCGAGTTGGTGGAGAACCTCGATAACGCCGACGACCAACTGCAAGCCCTGGCCGATCGTCTGCGCAACAACGGCAAGAAGCCGTATCTGGTGCCGATTGGCGGCTCTAACGCCTTGGGCGCCTTGGGTTACGTGCGCGCCGGGCTGGAACTGGCTGAACAGATTAAGGACACCGGCCTGCAATTCGCAGCCGTGGTTCTGGCGTCGGGCAGTGCCGGGACCCACAGCGGTCTGGCGCTGGCCTTGAGCGAAGTACTGCCGGATCTGCCAGTGATTGGCGTGACCGTTTCCCGTAGCGAGGAAGATCAGCGGCCGAAGGTTCAGGGTCTGGCCGAGCGCACCGCCGAGCTGCTGGGTGTGGGCCTGCCGGCGAGTTTCAAGGTTGAACTGTGGGATGAATACTTTGGCCCGCGTTACGGCGAGCCGAATGCCGGGACGCTGTCGGCGGTGAAACTGCTGGCGAGCCAGGAAGGGTTGCTGCTGGATCCGGTGTACACCGGCAAGGCCATGGCCGGGTTGCTGGACGGCATTGGGCGCGGGCGGTTTGATGAAGGTCCGATCATCTTCCTGCACACCGGTGGGGCGCCGGCGTTGTTTGCCTATAAAGACTTCCTTTAACGGAATAACGCATTCCTGTGGCGAGGGAGCTTGCTCCCGCTGGGGTGCGAAGCGCCCCCCAAAACCTGCGCTGCGATGTTTCAGTTAAAACGCAGTGAACGGGTTTACGACTGCTGCGCAGCCGAGCGGGAGCAAGCTCCCTCGCCACGGGGATCGCATCGGCCACATATTCCCTAAATGAATAACAAACTCAATATTTAGTATTTTCCTATCTAACGGCATCATCATATAGTCGCGCCGCAGGCGAATTTGGCGCGAGACGCATAAGCTGCTTTAGGGCAGGATATCGCAGTCGTCCAAATCCCGATTTTGCCAACATTCCTAAAAGCGTCTTCATAAGAAAACACAGGGGCTTGTCATGAATTTTTCCGCACTACGTCGCAACCTGCTGGTCGGTTCGCTGGGCCTGGCACTGAGCGCTGGCCTGTTGGGGCAAGCGGTTGCCGGTGAGCAATTGCAAAAAATCAAGGACGCAGGCGTGATCAACGTCGGCCTGGAAGGCACTTACCCACCGTTCAGTTTCGTCGACGCCGACGGCAAACTGGCCGGCTTCGAAGTCGAGCTCTCCGAAGCCCTGGCCAAAAAGTTGGGCGTTAAAGCCAAGATTCAGCCAACCAAGTGGGACGGCATCCTCGCCGCTCTGGAATCCAAGCGCCTGGACGTAGTGGTCAACCAGGTGACCATCTCCGACGAGCGCAAGAAGAAGTATGACTTCTCCGAGCCGTACACCATCTCCGGGATTCAGGCACTGGTGCTGAAGAGCAAGGAAGCCGCGCTGAACATCAAGACCGCCGCTGACCTGTCCGGCAAGAAAGTCGGTGTAGGCCTTGGCACCAACTACGAACAGTGGGTCCGGGCCAATGTGCCGGGTGCTGACGTGCGCACCTACGACGATGATCCGACCAAGTTCGCAGATCTGAACAATGGCCGTACCGACGCCATCCTGATCGACCGCCTGGCCGCGCTTGAATACGCCAAGAAAGCACCGAAAACCGTTGCTGCCGGCCAAGCATTCTCCCGCCAGGAGTCCGGCATTGCCCTGCGTAAAGGTGAGCCAGAACTGCTGGCTGCAGTGAACAAGGCCCTCGACGAGTTGCGTGCCGACGGCACACTGGCCAAGATCTCGGAAAAATACTTCCAAGCTGACGTCACCAAATAATGGAAGAAGCTTTCCAACTCGCACTGGACTCCGCGCCCTTCCTGCTGAAGGGCGCGTACTACACGGTCATCTTGAGCCTGGGCGGGATGTTCTTCGGCCTGGTGATGGGCTTCGGCCTGGCGTTGATGCGCCTGTCGCGTTTCAAATCGGTAAGCTGGCTGGCCCGCATCTACGTGTCGTTCTTTCGCGGCACGCCGTTGCTGGTGCAGCTGTTCGTGATCTATTACGGCTTGCCGCAATTGGGCATCGAACTTGATCCGCTGCCGGCCGCCCTGATCGGCTTCTCGCTGAACATGGCCGCCTACGCCTGCGAAATCCTCCGTGCCGCGATCAGCTCCATCGAACGTGGCCAGTGGGAAGCTGCCGCCAGCATCGGCATGACCCGCGCGCAGACCCTGCGCCGGGCCATCATTCCGCAAGCGATGCGCACGGCCCTGCCGCCGCTGGGCAACAGCTTCATTTCGCTGGTCAAGGACACCGCGCTGGCCGCCACCATCCAGGTGCCGGAACTGTTCCGCCAGGCGCAATTGATCACCGCCCGGACTTTCGAAGTCTTCACCATGTATCTCGCCGCCGCGCTGATCTACTGGATTCTGGCCACGGTGCTGTCGCACCTGCAGAACAAGTTGGAAGAGCGGGTCAATCGGCACGACCAGGAGTCCTGACCCAATGATTGTCGTGGAAAAACTGACAAAGCAGTTCAAGGGTCAAGTGGTGCTCAACGGCATCGATCTGGAAGTGAAGGAAGGTGAGGTCGTGGCAATCATCGGGCCCAGCGGCTCGGGTAAAACCACGTTCCTGCGCTGCCTGAACTTCCTCGAAGAACCCACCAGCGGCCGGATCAAGGTCGGCGACATCGAGATCGATGGCAGCCGCCCGCTGAACCAGCAGCAAGGTCTGGTGCGACGTCTGCGCCAGCACGTCGGTTTCGTGTTCCAGAACTTCAACCTGTTCCCTCACCGCACGGCCCTTGAGAACGTCATCGAAGGCCCGATCGTGGTGAAGAAAATCCCTCACGCCGAAGCCGTTGCCCTGGGCAAAAAGCTTTTGGCCAGGGTCGGTCTGGCAGGCAAGGAAGACGCTTACCCGCGACGCCTGTCCGGTGGTCAGCAACAGCGTGTGGCGATTGCCCGTGCGCTGGCGATGGAGCCGGAAGTGATTCTGTTCGATGAACCCACCTCAGCGCTCGACCCAGAGTTGGTCGGCGAAGTGCTGGCGACCATCCGCAGCCTCGCCGAGGAGAATCGCACCATGGTCATCGTCACCCACGAAATGGGCTTTGCCCGTGACGTGGCGAACCGCGTGGTGTTTTTCGACAAGGGTGTGATCGTCGAGCAAGGCGAAGCCAAGGCGCTGTTTGCCAACCCGAAAGAAGAGCGGACGAAGCAGTTTCTCAGCAAGTTTCTGAATAACACGCACAACTGAAATATCACTTCACTACTTGTTAACTTCCATGGACGGAAGTGACATTTATTTCGTCATATTAAATCCCTCGCCTTTGTTTATTCAGTTCCCACAAATAATAGATCGACCCTCGCCTCTGCGTGCGTTACATATTTATGTTCTGCAACAGACTCATTTCGCCTGATCTTCATAAAAATCTTCGCTGACGCTGCGCCAAGCAGCGCCGCCTCGCGCCCGTGAAACCCACTAAATTTGCGGAAAAATTCGACAGGACGCTGCGGCATATTAACTCCGGCGCGTAGGACATTTCTGAATAACACAATAAACAACGCTTAACTAAGTGCCTCTATTGACAGTTGTTCCGGCGCACTCTTATCTAAGCCCTAACAGGCGCCAGGCATCACGTTCAATCATTATTTAAACAGGCAAATAGTGGCCCGTTATATTGCCCGGCAATTCGCGCCTTTGATCTTCCAGAAACGGACTTCGCTGCAAGGCTTCAAGGAGAGAACCCCATGACAAGCACCTCGAACAAACCCGAACTTGCGGCCCCGACCCTGGCGCAATCTCACAAGAGCGGCATCAACATTACCTCGGCTGCTCACTTGCTGATCGGCGTCGCGCCCTACCCCGGAATGGATGAAGGCGACCTGATCGAACTGTACTGGGACAACTGCTACGTAGCGTCGAAAGCACTGATTGTCGACGATGTCGGTCAACCCGTGCGACTGAGAGTGCCAGAGAGCTTCGTCGCTAACGGCACCTCGCACATCCACTACCGTGTCATGCAAGTTGGGCAAGACCCGGCGCTATCGCTGGCGACACGAGTGCAGATCAAGCTCGACTGCCCGGGCGGCCTGTCGCCTGCCGCGTCCGGCGATGAAAACCAGGGCCTGGCGCCAGTGAACATTCCCGAAACCATTCGCCGCCAGGGGGTCAACCCGAACCAGATCAAACGCGGCGTGCCGCTGACTATCGAGCCCTACCTGAACATGGCCATCGACGACGAAATCACCCTGCGCTGGGGCGACGTGCGCATGGACCTGCCCAAGCTCAAGGCTGGCGACATCGGCGAGCCGATCCAGGTCTGGGTGCCGCCGGCGATCATCCTCGAAGCGGGCGAAGATCTTCGCCTGGAAGTGACCTACTGCATCCTCGACCGCGTGGGCAATAACTCCCGCTGGGCGCCACCGCGGATGTTGAAGATCGGCTGTGCCAATCCCTACCTGAAAGTGCCGTTGAAAGAACAGCTCAAGGCTGCAGAAACCCGCAAATAGTAAAAATACCGCCGCCCCTGTGGGAGCGGGCTTGCTCGCGAAGAGGCCGTATCAGCCAACATCAATGCTGCCTGACACAACGCCTTCGCGAGCAAGCCCGCTCCCACAGGGGCGCGTATTCAGGTTTCACGACCGCTGCGCAGCCGAACTCAGGCCACCGCTGTTGCTACACAAACAACTGTTGCTCTACGGACAGACACCCTTCTATGCATATTTCTAAAAGTTAGTTTATTAATTATTTATACACGCTTAGGGTATATGCACCGGACCACCGGACATTCTTGTTATTCGTTCGCCGCATTGATCGCGGCGTTTCCATGAGATGTGAGGTAGGTATGGTCCGGAACACAATCACCCCAGTGCAGAACGCCAGGGCATTGCGTGCAGCCAAGGAGTGGCGCTGATGTCCAATCTGGCAGATGCAATCGTCCAGAGTGATCTGGATATCGCCCCCCTGTTGTTGCCCGCGCAGGTTTTGCGCAACGACGCACAAGCCATCAAGGCTGCCCACGAACTGGCGCAAGTCGCCCGTTTGCAAGCCGCCAAACGTGACCAGCAGCGCAAGCTACCGTGGTCGGAAATCGAACAATTCACCCGCAGCGGTCTGGGCAGCATTGCCATCCCGCGCGAATACGGTGGCCCGCAGGTTTCGTTCGTCACTATTGCCGAGGTGTTCGCGATCATTTCCGCGGCCGACCCGGCACTCGGGCAGATCCCGCAGAACCAGTTCGGCATCCTGAACCTGGTACTCGGCAGCGCCACGGAATCGCAGAAAAAACAGCTGTTCAAAAGCGTGCTCGAAGGCTGGCGCATCGGCAATGCCGGGCCAGAACGCGGGACCAAAAACACCCTCGAACTCAAGGCACGGATCACTGCTGACGGCGACGGTTTTGTCGTCAGCGGCCAGAAGTTCTATTCCACCGGTGCGCTGTTCGCTCACTGGGTAGCGGTCAAGGCGTTGAACGATGACGGCAAGCAAGTGCTGGCCTTCGTCCGCCGTGGCACACCGGGTTTGCGCATCGTCGATGACTGGTCGGGCTTCGGTCAGCGCACCACCGCCAGCGGCACCATTTTGCTCAACAACGTGCGGGTCGACGCCGAGCTGGTGGTGGATAACTGGAAGATCAACGACAGCCCGAACATCCAGGGCGCCGTATCGCAACTGATTCAAGCGGCCATCGACGCCGGCATCGCTCGCGGCGCCATCGACGACGCCATTGAATTCGTGAAAACCCGCGCTCGGCCATGGATCGACGCCAAGGTCGAACGGGCCAGCGACGACCTGTACGTGATCGCCGACATCGGCAAACTGAAAATCGAATTGCACGCCGCTGAAGCGCTGCTGCGCAAGGCCGGGCAGGTGCTCGATCAGGTCAACGCCGCGCCGCTCACCGCCGAGTCCGCTGCCCGCGCCTCGATTGCCGTAGCCGAAGCCAAAGTGCTGACCACCGAGATCTCGCTGCTGGCCAGCGAAAAGCTTTTCGAACTGGCCGGCAGCCGCGCCACCCTTGCCGAATTCAACCTCGACCGTCACTGGCGCAACGCCCGCGTGCACACGCTGCACGACCCCGTTCGCTGGAAGTATTACGCCGTTGGCACCTACCACCTCAACGGCACGCTACCCGCTCGCCACTCCTGGATTTGACCAGACCTCTGGAGAAACACATGACTCTTTCTCACCACGTCGCGGTCATAACCAGCGATGAGCAAGCCCTGATCGTCGCCAGTGACCTGGCCGAAGATTTCAAACGCGACAGCGCCCTGCGCGACCGCGAACGTCGTTTACCGCACCCGGAACTGGAAGTGTTTTCCCGTTCGGGCCTTTGGGGCATCAGCGTGCCCAAGGAGTACGGCGGCGCCGAGGTTTCCAACGTCACCCTGGCCAAAGTGATCGCCTTGATTGCCCAGGCCGACGGCTCCCTTGGCCAGATCCCGCAGAACCATTTCTACGCCCTCGAAGTGCTTCGCGTGAACGGCAGCGAGGCGCAGAAAAAACGCCTGTACGCCGAAGTATTGGCCGGCCAGCGCTTCGGCAATGCCCTCGCCGAACTCGGCACCAAAACCGCCCACGACCGCGTCACCAGCCTGAAGCGCGACGGTGACGGCTATCGCATCAACGGCCGCAAGTTCTACGCCACTGGCGCGATTTACGCCCAGCGCATCCCGACCTCGGTGGTGGATGAAAACGGCGTGCAGCAACTGGCGTTCGTGCCGCACAACAGCAAAGGCCTGACCGTCATCGATGACTGGAGCGGTTTCGGCCAGCGCACCACTGGCAGCGGTTCGGTGGTGTTCGAAGACGTCTACGTCGCCGCCGAAGACGTAATGCCGTTTCAAAGTGCCTTCGAACGCCCGACCACCGTTGGCCCGTTGGCGCAGATTCTTCACGCCGCCATCGACACCGGCATCGCCCGCGCCGCTTACGAAGATGCCTTGCACTTCGTGCGCACCAAAACCCGGCCGTGGATTGACGCCACCCATGAAAAAGCCATCGATGACCCGTTGACCATCAAGAGCTTCGGCCACTTGGCGATTCGTCTGCACGCCACCGAAGCGCTGCTGGAACGCTCCGGCGAATTCCTCGACAAGGCCCAGGCAGAAATGAACGCCGAGACGGTCGCAGCGGCATCGATTGCTGTCGCTGAAGCCCGGGCCATCAGCACCGAAATTTCCCTCGCCGCCGGCAGCACGCTGTTCGAACTCGCCGGCAGCCAGGCGACCCTGATCGAACACGGTCTGGATCGCCACTGGCGCAACGCTCGGGTGCACACCCTGCACGACCCGGTGCGCTGGAAGTATCACGCCGTCGGCAATTACTACCTCAACGATGAAAACCCGCCGCTGCGGGGGACGATCTGATGGCCGACGCCAAGAAAAAGATCCTGCTCAACGCGTTCAACATGAACTGCATCGGGCACATCAACCATGGCTTGTGGACGCATCCACGGGACAACTCCACCGAATACAAAACCATCGAATACTGGACCGAACTGGCTCAGCTGCTGGAACGTGGTCTGTTCGACGGTTTGTTCATCGCCGACATCGTCGGCGTGTACGACGTCTACCAGAACTCGGTGGACGTGCCGCTCAAAGAGTCGATCCAGTTGCCGGTCAACGATCCTTTGCTGCTGGTCTCGGCTATGGCCGCCGTCACCAAAAACCTCGGCTTCGGCCTCACCGCCAACCTGACTTACGAGCCGCCGTATCTATTCGCCCGACGCATGTCGACCCTCGACCATTTGAGTCGTGGTCGCGTGGGCTGGAACATCGTCACCGGCTACCTCGACAGCGCCGCCAAGGCCATGGGTCTGAGCGAACAAGTCGAACATGACCGCCGCTACGACCAGGCCGACGAGTACCTGCAAGTGCTCTACAAGCTCTGGGAAGGCAGTTGGGAAAACGGCGCGGTGCTCAACGATCCCAAGCAGCGGATCTACGCCCAACCGGAAAAAGTGCACAAGGTCGAACACAAGGGTGAGTTCTATCAAGTCGAGGGTTATCACCTCTGCGAACCGTCGCCGCAGCGCACACCGGTGCTGTTCCAGGCTGGCAGCTCGGATCGCGGTTTGCTGTTCGCCGGGCGCCACGCCGAGTGCGTGTTTATCAGCGGCCAGAACAAACCGTCGACCAAGGTGCAAGTGGACAAGGTCCGCGCCAGCGCCGTCGAGGCCGGGCGCAACCCTGAGGACATCAAGGTATTCATGGGCTTGAACGTCATCGTCGGCGCCACCGAGGAACTGGCCTGGACCAAGCACGCCGAGTACCTCAGCTACGCCAGTGCCGAGGCCGGTGTGGCGCATTTCTCGGCGTCTACTGCGATCGATTTTTCCCAGTACGAGATCGACGAACCGATCCAGTACGTGAAGAGCAACGCGATCCAGTCAGCCACCAAAAACCTGCAAAACAACGACTGGACCCGACGCAAATTGCTTGAGCAGCACGCCCTCGGTGGCCGCTACATCACCGTGGTCGGCTCGCCTGAGCAAGTGGCCGATGAGCTGGAATCGTGGATCGCCGAAACCGGGCTGGATGGTTTCAACCTGACGCGGATTGTCACGCCGGAAAGCTATGTGGATTTCATCGATTTGGTGATTCCGGAGTTGCAGCGGCGAGGGTCGTACAAGACGGCTTACGACAGCGGCAGCCTGCGCGAGAAGCTGTTTCACGGTGAGGCGCATTTGCCGGAGCAACACACAGGCGCAGCGTTCCGCCGCTGATCTCTGTGGCGAGGGGGCTTGTCGGATCGCCGCACCGTCCCGTTCGGCTGCGAAGCAGTCGCAAAACCTGCGCACCGGTTTTACCTGACACACCATTATTGAATGGTTTGGGGGCTGCTTCGCAGCCCAGCGGGAGCAAGCTCCCTCGCCACAAATGCGTGCACACATTAAATAATTGACTGGAAAGCCATGATGACCAAGAAACTCCTGACCCACCCAGTCAAAGCACTGGCCCTGGCCCTCGGCCTCTTCAGCTCCGTCACCTTCGCCGCCGAAGCGCCGCTGAAAGTCGGCACCACCGCCGCCTTCGCCATCCCGCTGGAAGCCGCCGTCGAAGAAGCCTCCAAACAAGGCCTGAAAGTCGAGCTCGTAGAGTTCAGCGACTGGATCGCGCCGAACGTCAGCCTCGCCGCCGGCGACATCGATGTGAACTACTTCCAGCACATTCCGTTCCTGGAAAACGCCAAGGCTGCCGCCGGTTTTGACCTGGTGCCGTTTGCGCCGGGGATCATCAATAACGTCGGCCTCTACTCGAAGAAATACAGAAGCTTCGACGAACTCCCGCAAGGCGCCACCGTCGCCATCGCCAACGACCCGATCAACAGCGGTCGCGGGCTGCAACTGCTGGCCAAAGCCGGGCTGATCACCCTCAAACCGGGTGTCGGGTACAAGGCCACCGAAGAAGACATCATCGCCAACCCGAAGAAAATCAAAATCCTCCAGGTCGAAGCCGTGCAACTGGTCCGCGCCTACGACGACGCCGACCTGGTCCAGGGCTACCCGGCCTACATCCGCCTGTCGAAGACTTTCGATGCCGGCTCGGCGCTGCTGTTCGATGGCCTAGATCACAAGGAATACGTGATTCAGTTCGTGATCCAGCCAAAAAGCAAAACCGACCCGCGCCTGATCAAATTCGTCGACATCTACCAGCATTCGCCAGCCGTTCGGGCAGCGCTGGATAAGGCTCACGGCAAGCTCTATCAAGCTGGTTGGGAAAGCTGAAAATGACGGCCGCTATCCAACGGCGACTGGATATTCCAGAGCCCCACAATGCTGATCAAACTGAACTGCACCCGGAGCTCAACCGCGCCCATGTGCGCTTCATCGGGCTGGGCAAAACCTATAACGGCAAGCAAGGGCCGGTGGCGGCGTTGCATGGCATCGACCTCGCGATCCAGCGTGGCGAAGTGTTTGGCATCATTGGTCGTAGCGGTGCCGGCAAGTCGTCGCTGATCCGCACCATCAACCGCCTGGAACAACCGAGCACGGGCCGAGTGCTGATCGATCAGGTGGACATTGGCGAGTTCGATGAAGACCGTTTGGTGGCGTTGCGTCGGCGGATCGGGATGATCTTTCAGCACTTCAATTTGATGTCGGCCAAGACCGTTTGGCAGAACGTTGAGTTGCCGTTGAAAGTAGCGGGGGTGCCGAAGGACAAGCGCGAAAAGAAGGTCCGCGAACTGTTGGAACTGGTGGGCCTTCAAGAGAAGCACAAGGCTTACCCGGCGCAGCTTTCCGGCGGGCAGAAACAACGCGTTGGCATTGCCCGCGCGTTGGTGCATGACCCGGAGATTTTGCTGTGCGACGAGGCGACTTCGGCGCTTGATCCAGAGACTACTCAATCGATCCTCGGCCTGTTGCGCGAGATCAATCAGCGCCTGGGTTTGACCATTGTGCTGATCACCCACGAGATGGCGGTGATTCGCGATATCTGCGACCGGGTCGTGGTGCTCGAACACGGAGGTGTCGTCGAGCAAGGGCCGGTGTGGGAAGTCTTCGGCAACCCGCAGCATGAGGTCAGCAAGACCTTGCTCGCACCGCTGCAACACGCCTTGCCGGAAGAACTGCAAAGCCGTTTGCGCGCGCAACCACAATCCTCGGATGAGGCCGTAGTGCTGCGTTTGCGATTCACCGGCAGCGCGACGGATGAACCGGATCTGGCGGCGCTGTTCGCCGCGCTCGGAGGCCGCGTGCGCCTGCTTCAGGGTGGCGTCGAGCGGATTCAGGGTCATGCGCTGGGGCAATTGCTGTTGGCGGTGACAGGCTCGTCCCTGGGCGCCGAGGAATTGCGTCAACGTGCCGGCAACTGGGCGCAACAGGTGGAGGTGCTGGGTTATGTGGTTTGATCGCTTGCTTCAGGGTTTTATCGACACCTTCCTGATGGTTGGCGTGTCGTCGCTTATCGCGCTGCTGGCAGGGATTCCGATGGCGGTGATTCTGGTCACCAGCGACAAGGGTGGCATCTACGAAGCGCCCCTGCTGAACCGCGTATTGGGCGCGTTCGTGAATCTGTTTCGCTCGATTCCTTTTCTGATTTTGATGGTGGCGCTGATTCCGTTTACCCGGCTGATCGTCGGCACCACCTATGGTGTTTGGGCGGCCGTCGTTCCGCTGACCATTGCCGCCACACCGTTCTTTGCGCGGATTGCCGAAGTCAGTTTGCGCGAGGTCGATCACGGGTTGATCGAAGCCGCGCAAGCGATGGGTTGCCGGCGCTGGCATATCGTCTGGCATGTGCTGTTGCCTGAGGCGCTGCCGGGGATTGTTGGCGGCTTCACCATTACGCTGGTGACGATGATCAACTCGTCGGCCATGGCCGGGGCGATTGGGGCCGGTGGGCTGGGGGACATTGCGTATCGATATGGGTATCAGCGCTTTGATAGCCAGGTCATGTTGACGGTGATTGTGCTGCTGGTGGTGTTAGTGGCGATTATTCAGTTGGGCGGGGATCGGTTGGCTCGGGGTCTCAACAAGCGCTAGGAAAGTTGCGAACACTCATTGTGGCGAGGGGGCTTGCCCCCGTTGGGCTGCAAAGCAGCCCCCAGACCATTCAATGAAGCGTGTCAGGCAAACCCGACTGGCAGGTTTTGCGGCTGCTGCGCAGCCGAACGGGACGGTGCGGCGATCCGACAAGCCCCCTCACCACAAAAGCTCATTCGCCACAGGTAATCACTGACCTGCGAAGGTAAGTTTTCGCACAAGAAAATCAGGGTGCCAGCAGGGCCAATCCCTTTCATTTGCAGGACGTTTCCTAGATCATTCCGCTCGCTTGCGCCTGCCAAATCTGATGGCTAGTCTTCGGTCCGTCACTGCATATCAGTGATCGGGTTTAGTCGCCCGGATCTTTCTAGGCGCACAGCGCCACCTCTTTCCAGGTGTTTTCATTGCCTGAAAGTTATGGTGGCTGTGCGCAGGGCACCCTCGGGTGCGCCGGGTTGCCTAGAGACCGGTCGACTAACCTGCGTGCAGCCGCCACCCCTGTTCGTTTAGTCGCGATATCGGTTGGCTCCAATTAGCTCTAGGAGTTTTACCAATGAGAAAATCTGTCCCCGATCCACCTCCCGAAACATCCACCAAAGGCAATCCCACCGACGATCCGCCAAGAGACCGATCCGCGCTCTATCGTGCAATCGATTTCTACCTCACTGGCGAACAGCCTTCGGCCCCCGATGAATTGCGGTTCTACAACGTCAGTGAAGATGTGAGCTTCGAAGACGCCCAACTCTATTTGGCTGATCTGCTGCGTTGCGCCTCAGTCACGGCGTATCAGTGCGGTGACCAGCTCAAAGGGGCGGAACGCGCCATGGTGTTTTCGGTTTGGCATTTGCTGGAGATTGCCAAAGCGATGGTTGATCGCTCGATTGATTGTCTGGGGATGAAGCAGGGCTGATTCATCAGTCGTCAGTGAAACCGCAATCGCGAGCAAGCTCGCTTCCACAGTTGACCTCATTCCCCTGTGAGAGCGAGCTTGCTCGCGATGGCTGCGAAGCAGCCCCAGACTTGATGGCGTATATTCGGCAAACCCACATTGCCTGCGCAGCCGACCATGAAACAGACCCCCGACGACCTCCAGAAAATCACCGCCACCACCCTGGGCCATTACAACTCGGTGGCCGAAGGTTTTCGCGAGGGGACACGCGATCATGATGTGAGCCAGAACATCGACGCGTTGCTGCGGCACATCCAGGGTGAAGCGCCGTTCAGCATTCTCGATTTCGGCTGCGGTCCGGGTCGTGACCTGCAAACCTTCACGCGCATGGGCCACACCGCTGTCGGTCTCGATGGTTCGGAGAAGTTTGCGCAGATGGCCCGAGAGGACAGCGGTTGCGAGGTCTGGCAGCAGGATTTCCTGAAACTTGATCTACCGGCGGAGCGCTTTGACGGGATTTTTGCCAACGCGGTGCTGTTTCATATCCCCCGCCAGGAATTGCCTCGGGTGTTGACGCAACTGCACGGGGCATTGAAACCAGGTGGCGTGTTGTTCAGTTCCAATCCGCGTGGCGAGAATCAGGAAGGCTGGAATGGGCCGCGGTATGGGGCGTATCACGACTTACAGGCGTGGCAGGCGTTGCTGACCGAGGCCGGGTTTGTGGAGCTGGAGCATTACTACCGGCCGGCGGGGTTGCCGCGCGAGCAGCAGCCTTGGTTGGCGAGTGTTTGGCGTAAAACGGTGTAGTCAGTTACGACGCCTTCGCGGGCAAGCCTCGCTCCCACAGGGGGACCGCGTCCGGCAGGACAACTCGGTCAACTGTGGGAGCGGGCTTGCTCGCGAAGGTCTTCAGGGCGCCGAAGAAACCTGATAGTTCATCACCGCCCCGTCCACGCCAAACGCCGTGATGCTCTGCCCGGCCAACCGTTTGCCTTCAACTTCACGTTCGCGCACATCAAAATTCGCCACCAACCGTGTGCCATCGGCAAACGTCGTCTGCTGCACCAGGCGATCCTCCGTCAACCAGCGAAAATCCGTCATCGCCTCAGTTGCCAGTCGCTCATGCAGTGGCCGAAAAAAACCATCCTGTCGGGCAATCACCGGCAGTCGCTGCTTCAACGTATCAGCGCTCAGGTGATAAAGCGGTGGCACGTTGTAGAGCAACTGGGTCAGTTCATTCTCGGCCCGCACATTGCTCAGTTTCAGGCTGTCGAACAACCAGTGATGGGTAGTGATCACCGAACCGTGGAACACCGCCTGATACAGCGGCAACCTGGTTTGCGGGGCAAAGTGCACCGTGCGATAGGGTTCCTTGAGCGGCACGATTTTGAAAAAGACCTGCGGCTGTTCGTTGGGAAACCAGCGCCCCAGGTAATACGGCGACTTGGGGTTCTTGTTCATGTCCGGATCGCCCCAGCCGATCACCGGGGTCTGCATGCCATGAGCAAACAGCACGCCCCGGGCCGTGGTGGCGTTGCCATCCTCGGAGCCGGCCGGCAGTTGCAGCGTCTCGTTCACCCAGCGCGAGGCGTCGATATTGCCCTCGGCGTTTTGCGCCTGGGTCATTCTGGCGCCCGGGCGATAGCTGTCGAACAGCATGCCGGTGGCGTAGGCATCGAGAAACCAGCTATTGAACCCGGCCTTGACCTGCACGGCTTTGATGCGAGCCTCGAGCAACGGCCGCACGCAACGCGGATCGGTGTAATGCCCGGATTGCTGGAAACCGCTTTTGAACGCACCGCTGTTCAGGACAATCGCACACTCAAGATTGGCCCGTGAGCCGAGGTGCGCAGTGGTCCAGTCCGGGTTTTCAGTGGTGGTCAACGCCGTTTCATAAGAGTCGTACGGCGCCACCAGATAACCGGCGGCCACGCCTTGGCGCACTGCTTCGGGATGCCAAAGACCGCCCTCCCAGCCCTCGCCGAGCCCCAGCCACAAGCGCGATAACCCGGCGGCTTGCAACTGCTCAAACGTTCTCGGCGACAACGTGCTACCCCAGCGTTCAGGAGTTGCCGTCAGCGCCTCGGCGAATGCTTTCACCACTTCCGTGCGCAGCCGGCCATACCCATCAGCGAGTTTTTGCATGTCCGGCTCAGCGACTGCCTGCCAGCCGCTTCGCGCCTTTTTGTTCAACGCGCCATTGAGGCTGCGCAGCAAGGTAATTTGCTGGTAACGGTCGAGGGGTGGCTGGGCACGGCTCAGGATCCCCCGCGTTTCGGCGTCGAAACCGCCGCGCAACTCGCTGGCCAGAACGCCTTGCCCACGCAACAGTTTCAGCAGCGCCGGCCAACTGCGCACATCGTCGAGGCCCAATAGATCATTGCCCCACAGATAAACATGACTGGCTCCCAGCAGTTTTTTTGCCTCGGGAGTTTTCAGCAGTTTGTCGCTCAAGGATTCGTATTGCCCGTTGTCGATCAACCATTGACGATAGCGTTTGGCACCGGCTAACGGGTCGGCATCACCCAACGCCAGTGTAAATGTCAGCGGTGTGCGTGATTCAAGCGAGGTGAACTCGTGACGGGCAGCAAGCGCCAGGGTCTTGCCTTCGGTGCTGAACGTCAGGCGATTGTTGTAAGGATTGGTCATCAGCCAGTTCAACGTGAAGCGACCGTGATCGACGCCCCACAACGGCAGGCTCAAGTCCTGGGTGGTATTGAACTCGCCCTGATCGAGCAAAAAGGATTGCCACAACGGATCTCCGGCCGGCACGTAATGCCCCTCGGCGAGCGGCCAGATCAGGCCTTTGCCCATGGCGCTGCCCGGTTGTTTGAGGAAGCCCAGCTCACCCGGATCGCGAGCGCTGATGGACAGGGAGAGGTCACGCTGATCGAGACTGGCGCTGAGTGTCCAGGCGCCGTCATCCCATTGCCAGTCCGCTCGGTTGGCAGTCTGCTTGAGTTGGCTGACATTGTGCGAGGCGGCACCGGCCGAGGCCTCTACCGATTGCGCCTGTGCGGGTGTGACACGAATCGCCAGGGTCGCAGGGTCGAGTTCGACACGCCACAGCGGGTTTTCCAAAACGATATTGGCCAAGGCCCAAGGCGAGAACAGCAAGGTGCAGATCAGCAACAGATTGCGATGGAGAGGCGGCATGGGGTTGTCCCTTCTGCGTCAAGAGCAGGGAGGGTAAGCAACCGGGACGCAAATGTCGGTTAGTAAAGTGTTGGGAAATTGTAGATCGCCTTCGCGGGCAAGCCTCGCTCCTACAGTTGACCGCATTCCCCTGTGGGAGCGGGCTTGCTCGCGAAGGCGTGTGTCAGCCAATTTAGATGCTGAATGACACACCGCTTTCGCGAGCAAGCCCGCTCCCACATTGGTTACGGCTCTTACTGTGCTTCTTTTTTCGGCTCGCGGATTTTGTACCAGGCCACATACAGCGCCGGCAAAAACAGCAGCGTCAGCAATGTCGCGATGATAATCCCGCCAATCATCGCGTAAGCCATCGGCCCCCAGAACACTTCCCGCGCAATCGGGATCATCCCCAAACTCGCCGCCGCCGCCGTCAGCAGAATCGGCCGGCGACGATGTTCCGTTGCTTTTGCCACCGCATCCCACGGCTCAAGGCCTTCCTTCTCCAGCGCATCGATCTGCGTCACCAGAATCACCGAGTTACGAATGATGATGCCGATCAGCGCCAGGATCCCGAGGATCGCCACGAAGCCCATCGGCGTGCCCGTCGGGATCAGCGCCAGCACCACGCCGATCAAGCCGAGTGGCGCGACGCTGGCCACCAGGAACAGTTTCTGCACGCTGTGCAGTTGGATCATCAGGAAGGTCGCCATCAAAAACAGCATCAACGGCACGACCTTGGCAATGGGCCCTTGGGCCTTGCCGCTTTCCTCGACCGTACCGCCAGTGGCGACCTTGTAACCCACCGGCAAACCGGCGGCGAATTTATCGATGGTCGGTTGCAACTGTTTCACCAGGTCGGTCGGCTGGATCTCATCGCGCACCGCAGCCTTGATGGTGATGGTCGGTTTGCGGTCGCGACGCCAGACCAGCGGCTGCTCCAGTTCATAACGAACCGTGGCGAAGGCCAGCAGCGGAATCGAGGTGCCGCCCGGCGTGACGATTTGCAGGTTTTGCAAGGTTTCCGGCGTACCGCGCTCGGCGTCTTCGGCGCGACCGACGACGTTGATCAGGTAGATATCGTCGTCCACTTGGGTGATCGGCGAGCCGACGACGATGCCGTTCATCAGGTTGGCCACGTCCTCCGACGACAGCCCCAGTTGCCGCGCCTTGTCCTGGGCGATGTCGATGCGCAGGACTTTGCCCGGTTCGTTCCAGTCGTAAATGATTTCGCCGATGTGCGAGTTTTTATCGAGCTCGGTGGCCAGTTCGATCGCGTGCTTGCGCACCTGATCGATGTCCTTGCCGCTGACCCGGTACTGAATCGGCCGCCCCACCGGCGGGCCCATTTCCAGCGCCTGGACGTAGCTGCCGATGCCGACAAAGTCTTTGCGCAGCCGCTCACGCAAGCGCTGGCTGAGCGCGGTGCGCGATTCCAGGCCTTTGCTGACGATCACCAGTTGCGCGTAGTACGGGTTCTGCAATTGCTGGTCCAGGGGCAGGTAGAAACGGATCGCGCCTTCACCGATGTAGGTGCTCCAACGCACAATGTCCGGGTCGTCCTTGAGCGTGGCTTCGAGCTTGTCCACAGCCTTGCGCGTCTCGCCTATCGAGGCGTTTTGCGGCAGGTTGAGGTCGACGAGGATTTCCGGGCGGTCGGACGACGGGAAGAACTGGTTCTGCACAAATTGCATGGAAAATACCGACGCCACGAACAACGCAACGGTGATACCAATCGCCCACCAGCGATTGCGCATGGCCCAGAACATGCCGCCATTGAACGCCCGGCCGATGCGACCCGGCTCGGCGGAATGCGGTTTCACATTGGTGCTGAGGATGTGCACGGCAATTACCGGGGCAAACAGCACCGCGACCACCCATGACACCAGCATCGCCACGGCGATCACCGCGAACAGTGTGAAGGTGTACTCGCCGGCCGAACTGGCGTTCAAGCCAATCGGCACAAAACCGGCCACGGTCACCAGCGTACCGGTGAGCATCGGGAACGCGGTCGAGGTGTAGGCGAACGTCGCCGCCTGCTCCTTGGTCTCGCCCATTTCCAGGCGTGTGACCATCATCTCGACCGTGATCATCGCGTCGTCCACCAACAGACCGAGGGCGATGATCAACGCACCGAGGGAAATCCGCTGCATGGTGATGCCGCTGTATTCCATGAAGACGAAGACCATCGCCAACACCAGCGGAATCGAGCACGCCACCACCAGCCCGGCGCGCACGCCGAGGCTGATGAAGCTGACAATCAGCACGATCACCACCGCTTCGAACAACGCGCTGGTGAAGCCGCCGACGGCTTTTTCCACCACGTCGGCCTGGTCGGACACGTTGTGTACACCCACGCCCACCGGCAGGTCGGCGGTCAGGTCGGTCATGCGCTGATGCAACGCCTTGCCGAATTCCTGGATGTTGCCGCCCTTCTTCATCGCAATCGCCAGGCCGATGGCCGGGTGACCGTTGAAGCGAAATTCTGGGGTCGCCGGGTCGACGTAGCCACGGCTGATGTCAGCAATATCGGCCAGGCGATAGAAACGGTCGTTGAGCCGCAGGTTGACGTTGGCCAGGTCTTTCTCGGACGCAAACTGCCCGGAGGTGCGCACGGAAATCCGCTCCGGCCCGGCCTCGATCACCCCGGCCGGGGTCACGGCGTTCTGCGATTGCAGGCTCTGCACCACTTGGCGCTGATCGATGCCCAGCGCGGCGAGTTTGCGGGTGGAGAAATTCAGGTAGAGGACTTCATCCTGCTCACCGACCATCTCGACCTTGCCGAGCCCCGGTACGTCGCGGATCGCCGCTCGCACCTGTTCCACGTAATCGCGCAACTGGCGCATCGACAAGCCGTCGGCGGTGAAGGCGTAGATCGAACCGAACACATCGCCGAATTCGTCGTTGAACCCCGGCCCTTGCAGGCCTTTGGGGAAGTCGCCGCGAATATCGTTGATCTTCTTGCGCACCTGGTACCAGATTTCCGGAATGTCCTTGGCACTGGTGGTGTCGCGCAGGTACACGAACACCGTCGATTCGCCGGGTCGGGTGTAGCTTTTCACGTAGTCGAGAGAGTCGAGTTCTTCGAGTTTTTTCTCGATGCGGTCAGTGACCTGCTTAAGGGTTTCTTCCTGGGTCGCGCCCGGCCAGCGGGTCTGTATGACCATGGTTTTGATGGTGAACGAGGGGTCTTCCTCGCGGCCGAGGTTCATGTACGAGAACACGCCCATCAGCAGCGCAACGAACATCAAATACCAGACAAACGACTGATGCTTGAGGGCCCAATCGGATAAGTTGAAACTCCCTTTCATTGTGGGCTGCCCTCGTCGACTTTGACTTTTTGCCCGGGTTTCAGGCTGTTCACACCGGCACTGACCACACGCTCACCGGACTTCACGCCGTCGGCCAGCACCACCGTTGAATCGGTGCGGCTGATCAGGCTGACGTCCCTTGGGGCAACGGTCTGGTTCTGCGGATCAATGATCCAGATGCGGGTTTTGCCATCGACCTCTTGCAGGGCGCTGAGCGGTAATTCGATGCGCGGTTTGATCGCCGAGCTGAGGGTCACGCTGATCGCTGTGCCGAGGCGAAAACCCGGCGGCGTATCAGCCAGGGTCAGCCGGGCGCGACGTGTACGGGTAGCACTTTGGGCCTGGGGTTCGATTTCGCGGATGGTCGCGGTGCTGGTGATGCTCGGGTCCAGTTGCGCTGCGACCTGGAACACCACGTCCGTTGGCAACTGATCGACCAAGGTGTCGGGCAGGTCGATCACCGCTTCCTTGATATCCGGTTGCGCCAGGGTCACCACTTGCTGGCCGGCGGTGACCACTTGCCCGGCTTCGGCATTCCACGCAGTGACGATGGCTTTGTGATCGGTGCGCAGTTCGACGTAGTTGAGCTGGTCCTTGGCCTGGCTGACCGAGGCCTTGGCCTGATCGAGGGACGCCTGAGTGGTTTTCAGGTCGGTCTGGGCGATGTCCAGTTGCGCCTGGGCGCCGACTCCGCGATTGAACAGTTCTTGCTGGCGTCGGGCGCTGGCCTGGGCATTGATGAATTGCGCCTGGATGCGTGCCAGATCGCCTTCGGCCGAGCGCAATTGGTTCTGCTGATCGGTAGGGTCGAGGGTGGCAAGCAAGGCGCCCTTCTCGACTTCAGCGCCGACATCGACATTACGGCTGGCGATACGACCCGGCACGCGAAAGCCGACATTGCTTTCGTAACGGGCCTGGATGCTGCCGGCGAAGCGTCCGAGCTCTTCCTGATTCAACGCTTTGACTTCGATGGACAACACCGGACGCACCGGTTCGGGCGGCGGTTCTTTTTTTGAGCAGGCTACCAACAGCAGGCCAGCGGACAACAGCATCAGACGCTTCATGGCTGGGCTCCTGGTGCCAAATCCTTATAGGTGTTTTCGGCGATCTCGACTTTCATTCCCGGGTGCAACAACTGGCCGCCGGCGATGATGACTTTTTCGCCACCCTCCAGACCGCCGCTGATGATCACTTTGCCGGTCAGGTAGCGGCCAACGGTGACAGTGTGCAATTGGGCTTTGCCGTCAGCGTCCACTAGCCACACGGCCGGGTCACTGAGGTTTTTGGTCAGGGCTGACCAAGGCAATTCCACGGCGGATTTGCCCGGTGTCTTGGCGGTGGCGCTGACCACCGAACCGAGTTGCATGCCTTCGGGCAATCCATTGAGGGTGACTTTGACCTGCACGGTGCCGGTCTGCGCGGACACCGCCGGGGTGATTTCCCGAACGGTGCCGGTGGTTTTGATCGCGGGGTTGTCGAGCAGGCTGACCACCACCGATTTATCCGAGGGCGGCTCGGCCAGCAGCGATTCGTAGACGTTGAACACCGCGTCGCGCTCACCGTCCCGGGCCAGGCTGTAAATCGGCACCGTGGCTTGCACCACCTGGCCGACTTCGGCCTGGCGCGCGGTGATGATGCCTGGCGCATCAGAGATCAGCGAGGTGTAGCTCAGTTGTTCGCGGGCATTGGCCAGTTGCGCCTGGGCGGCGGTCAGGGCGCTCTGGCTGCTGCGCAATGCGGCTTGGGCGGCATCGTATTCGCTTTGGCTGGTGTAGCCCTTGGGCAGGAGTTTTTGCTGGCGGACAAACGCGGCGGCGGTCTGTTTGACGCGCGCCTGTTCGGCGACGACTTGGGCCTGGGCTGAATCGACGTTGGTCTGCAGGTCTTTCGGATCGAGTTTGGCGAGCACTTGTTTGGCCGACACCCGGTCACCGACATCGACCATGCGCTGGATGATCTTGCCCCCCACGCGGAACGACAACTCGGTCTGCACGCGGGCCTGGACGTCGCCGGTGAGGGTCACCGAAGCGGCGTAATCCGCGGGTTTGACGGCTTGCACGAAGACACGCGGCAGGTCTTTCTCGACCGGTTTTTTATCGCCGCAGGCGGACAGCAGAGCGAAGACGCCCAGGCCCACTATTATTTTCAACCCGGTACCCGCCATGCAGACTCCTTTTCGTTGTACGAACGTGCAAGTGACGATACGACTGTGAGCTTAGAACAGGGTTCCACCCGCGCACGGGTTTGCTGCAAACCCTGGGGCCAACAACATTCCTGTAGCCCTGTGAATAACCTGTGGCGAGGGGGCTTGCCCCCGTTGGGCTGCGAAGCGGCCCCGCTGTTTTCTCAGATACACCGCGTCTGCAGGTATTGCGACTGCTGCGCAGTCGAACGGGGGCAACCCCCCTCGCCACAAAGGCTCGCTCCCACAGGGGATCACGGTGTGGCCGACAATAAGGCAAACTGGCCACCTATGCAGCAGGAAGCTCCCCATGCTCAAAACCCTCGCGGTGGCCAATTACCGCTCGATCAATAAATTGGTGATCCCGCTGGGTCGGTTGAACCTGATCACCGGCCCCAACGGCAGCGGCAAGTCCAACCTCTACCGCGCGCTGCGCCTGCTGGCGGAAACCGCTCAGGGCGGCGTGGTCAATGCGCTGGCCCGTGAGGGTGGGCTGGATTCGACGTTCTGGGCCGGCCCGGAAACCATCACCCGGCGCATGCGCAGTGGTGAAGTTCCGATTGAGGCCAGCGTGCGTCATGGCGTCAAACGCTTGCACCTGGGGTTTGCCGCTGAGGACTTCAGCTACGCCATCGCCTTGGGCCTGCCTGAAAAAACACTGTCGTACTTTTCCATGGACCCGGAAATCAAAAAGGAATGCATCTGGTCCGGACCGTTCTACCGCCCCGCCAGTCTGCTGGTGGACCGCGAAGGCCCGATGATTCGCGCCCGTGAAGGGCGCAACTGGGACGTGCTGGCCCAGCACACGCCGAATTTCGACAGCTTGTTCGATCAGGTCGGCAGCTTTCGCACCTCACCGGAAGTCATGCAGCTACGTGAGTTCATCCGCCGCTGGCGCTTCTACGATCACTTTCGCAGCGATGCCGATGCCCCGGTGCGCCAGCCGCAACTGGGCACTCGCACGCCGGTGTTGCATCACGACGGCCGCGACCTGGCTGCCGCGTTGCAGACCATTCGCGAAATCGGTGACCCGGACGCCTTGCAGGCCGCCATCAGCGATGCATTTCCCGGCGCGCGATTGAACATCGCGCCGTTGCAGGGCGGACGGTTTGCGATTGAGTTTTATCAGGAAGGGTTGCTCCGGCCGTTATCGGCGGCGGAGTTATCGGACGGGACGTTGCGTTATTTGCTGTTGGTCGCGGCACTGTTGACGCCTCGGCCGCCGACACTGATGGTGCTGAACGAGCCGGAAACCAGCCTGCATCCGGACCTGCTGCCGGCGTTGGCGCGGTTGATTATCCGTGCGTCCGAGCAGTGTCAGGTGTGGGTGGTGTCCCACGCCCGGCGGTTGATCTCGGCGTTGCAGGAAGACCGGGAGTGCAATTGCATTGTCCTGGAGAAGACCCTGGGCCAGACCGGGATTGTCGGGCAACGGGTGCTGGATGAACCGGCGTGGTATTGGCCGGATTGAGCGGCGCCTGATAAACCGCTTTCGCGAGCAAGCCCGCTCCCACAGTTGACCGAGTTGCCCAGGCGGACGCGGTCCAATGTGGGAGCGGGCTTGCTCGCGAAGGCGATCGAAAGATCACCGCATCGGTCAGGTCATCACCCCTGCCACTTCCCACCCTCAACAATCACGCTCTCAGGCTTGGTGTCATCGCTCAGTTCTTTACGCACGTACTGGTCGTACAGCTTGAGCAGATATTTCTCTTCACCCAACTTCGCCAACTCGGTATTCACCCAGTCCCGCAGTTCGATGTTGCCCTTCTTCACCGCCGGCGCAATCGGTGCCTCTGCGCCCAAGGTCTGCTCCAGCACACGGTAGCCAGGGTTTTGCTTGGCCCAACTGAACAGCACCAGATTGTCCTGGGCATAGGCATCACCACGACCATTGGCCAGGGCTTGCAGGGACTCGGAGTTTTTCTCGAACTTCAGCAGTTTCCAGTCCGGATGGTTTTTGGTCAGCCAGATATCGGCCGTGGTGCCAGTGGTGACGATGGTGGTGCGGCTCGCCAGGTCATCAAGATTTTTCACCGAGCTGCCCTGCGGCACGAGCGCCTGCACCGCAACCTTGAGGTTCGGGTTGGTGAATTCCACCGCTTCCTTGCGCTCCGGGGTGACGGTCATGTTGGCCAGGATCAGGTCGACCTTGTCGCTTTGCAGGAATGGAATCCGGCTGGCCGGTTCCACCGCGACGAACTCGACTTTGTTTTCATCGCCGAGCAAATCCTTGGCGAATTGACGGCCAATGTCGGTATCAAAACCAACGTAGCGCCCGGCCTCATCGACGAAACCGAACGGCGGTTTGTCGGTAAACACGCCGACGATCAACTTGTCCCGTGCCTTGATTTTTTCCAGGTAGCTGGCCGCCGGGGCCACGCTGGCACTGGTGGCCGCTGGCTTGGCGGGTTCATCGGTTTTGTTGCAGCCGGCTAGCAGCGCGAGGCCGAACAGCGGCAGTAGCAAGAGTGAAGACTTGGCAGTTTTCATAGCAGTTCCAGTTCCTTTGTTTGAGTCTTTTTGGGCAGGGCTTCGACGTAGGAGAACTTCTCCAGGAACTGCTGCGCTCGTGCGGTTTGCGGGTTCGTAAAGAAAAGCTCGGGAGGGTTTTGTTCGAGGATGCGCCCGGCGTCCATGAACACGATGCGGTCGGCCACCGCCCGGGCGAAGGCCATTTCGTGGGTGACGATCAACAGCGTCATGCCTTCGCGGGCCAGGCCCTGAATCACTTCCAGTACTTCCTTGACCATTTCCGGGTCAAGGGCGGCGGTGACTTCATCGAACAGCATGACGTTGGGGTTCATGCACAGCGAGCGGACGATGGCGATGCGTTGCTGCTGGCCACCGGAGAGCTGACGCGGGAAGGCGTCGCGCTTGTCCAGCAGGCCCACGCGCTCGAGCAACGCTTCTGCCTGGGCACGAGCCTCACGGCGTTCGCGCTTTTGTACTTTGAGCGGGCCGAGCAACAAGTTATCGAGCACGTTCATGTGCGGGAACAGGTGATAACTCTGGAACACCATGCCTATCTGCTGCCGCACATCACGCCAATCGGTGCCCTTGTCCAGCAGCTCGCGGCCGTTGAATTTCAAGCTGCCGCTGTGGGCGACTTCCAATCCGTTGAGGCAGCGCAGCAAGGTACTTTTGCCACAGCCGCTGGGGCCGAGGATGACGATCACTTCGCCTGACTTTACTTGCAGGTCGATCTCGTTGAGCACCTGCTGCTCGCCGAAAAACTTGTTGAAACCCTTGAACTCGATCAATGCGCTCATGCTTGCGTCCAGCGCCGCTCCAGCACGCGCGAAGCGGCCGACAGCGGGTAGCAGATGAAAAAGAAAAACAGAAACAGTGCGCCGTAGATCAGCACCGATTCGTAAGTACGCTCGATGATCTGTTGGCCGACCTTGATCACATCCACCACACCGATCAGCACCGACAGGGAACTGGTCTTGATGATTCGCGTGTAGACGTTGATGGTCGGCGGCGTCATGCGTTTCAGCGCCTGGGGCAACAGTACGTAGCCAAACAGTTGCGGGCCGTTCAGACCAATCGACAACCCCGCCTCACGTTGCCCGCGAGGCAACGAAAGCAATGCGCCACGGACCACTTCGCCCACCTCGCTGGCGCCCCACAGCGACAGCACCAGCACCGCGCACCAGAAGCTTGGAATGCTCAGGCCAAAGAAAATCGGCAGGCCGAAAAACAGCAGGTAGAGCCAGACCAACACCGGGATCGCCCGGAACAGCTCCAGATAGATCCGCAGGATCGCGTTCAGCCATTTTGAATTCAGTGTGCGCAACACGCCGTAGAGCACGCCGCCGACGGTGCTGATAGCGATGCTCAGAAAAGAGATCGATAACGTTTGCGCAGCGCCCTTGCCCAGTTGCGGCAACGACACCCACAGCAACTCAAGACCCGAACTGGCCATGCTGGAGCCTCCTTTCCAGACAGCTGAGCAGCAGCGACAGCGGCAAAAACAACAGCACGCAAATCAGCGTCAGCACGGCGAGCATTTCGTAGGTTTTGTAGTAGAGCGCGATGTAGCTTTTGGTGGTGTAGAGAATCTCCGGCACCGCCACCGCCGAGACCACGGTGGTTTCCTTGAGCAGGAAAATGAAATTGGCGAACAGCGACGGCAGGCTGAGAATCCCGGCTTGCGGCAGGATCACGTACCGCAACAATTGCCCGTGAGAGAGGCCAATGGAGCGACCGGATTCGAGTTGTGCTTGCGGTACGGCATCGACCCCGGCGCGCAGCACTTCGGTGAGGTAAGCGCCGCCGAGGAAGGTCATGGTGATAATCGCCGCCGCGAACCCGGAAACGCTGATGCCCAGGGCCGGCAAGGCGAAATAGACGAAGAACAGTTGGATCAACAGCGGCGTGTTGCGCGCCAGCTCCACGTACAGCCCGACCAGGCGCTGCAAGTAAGGCGTGCGCAACACCAGAATCGTCGCGTTGATCAGCGCCACCAGCAGCGAGGTGCCGATGGCAATGAAGCCAACCTGCAGCGTCACGCCCACGGCTTTGAGAAACGCCGGCAGGGTGCTGAGGATAAAAGCGTAATCGAAGGTCATTGAACATCCTGGACGCCGCTCGGTAAGCGACGGTGGTGCAGTCCATGGGCGGTGGATAACCACCCGGCAGGCACCGACTTTAAAGGTATAAAAAGAAGAATTTAAATACCGTTAAAGCATATTGATATCACGCAAAAAACTATCTCGTGGATTTGCGGCGACAAAGGAAGACGACTATTTTCCTTTGCACTGTAGGAGGGATCTTTTTTTCAAAAAGTCCCTCCAAGGACGGACAGCTTTTGGCCAGACTCCCCGGCCAAACCATCACAAGGAAGAGAAAAATGGCTGACGTAAAAGTGCCGCAGCGGCTGGACCCGCAAGACATCGTGAAGTTGTTGGTGGCGTTACGCAGGGCGTTGAAGGCCAGGGTGGCCTGAATCTCCTGAAACACACAGATCCCCTGTGGGAGCGGGCTTGCTCGCGAATGCGGTGGGTCAGACGGCATCAATTTCGACTGACACACCGCATTCGCGAGCAAGCCCGCTCCCACAGGGGTTTCGTGCAAGTACACAAAAACGCCGACGCTGTATCAGCCGTCGGCGTTGAAACCTTGAAGGGGTTTGTTGCTGCGTCGAATCAGAACG
>Ga0209903_1000084_pt1 | contig 39349 bp, 40 predicted proteins | sample OrgsoiDNA2013051_FD_185801 | JGI IMG/M metagenome (GOLD analysis project Ga0209903, IMG submission 185801) | Permafrost soil microbial communities from the Arctic, to analyse light accelerated degradation of dissolved organic matter (DOM) -... | ecosystem: Environmental > Terrestrial > Soil >...
TGTTCCTCGACGGTGTGTTTGCCGGAGGCTTGGGCGATGGCCTGAAAATTCTTCAGCAAGCACCGATCGGCACCGCCGACACCTTTGCCGGTTGGGAAGGCGATGGCGACCTGCAGGGCAAGCTGAAACTGGACATCCCGCTGGCCAAAGGTGATCTGCCGAAGATTATCGTCGACTTCAAGACCGCCAGGGCCCGGCTGAAACTGGCTGAGCCGACGCTGGAACTGACTCAGCTCAAAGGTGATTTCCGTTTCGACAGCAGCAAGGGTTTGAGCGGTCAGAACATCACCGCGAGAGCCTTCGACAAACCGGTGACCGCGCAGATTTTTGCCGATGGCAGCCCGGGCAAACTCAATACCCGGGTCAGCGCATCCGGTCAGGTCGAGGTCAAGAAACTCACGGACTGGCTCAACGTGACCCAGCCGTTGCCGGTTTCCGGCGTGGTCCCTTACCAACTGCAACTGAACCTCAATGGGCCGGACAGCCAATTGATGGTCAGCTCCAACCTTAAAGGCGTGGCCGTCGATTTGCCGGCGCCGTTCGGCATGGCCACTGATGTGGGGCGTGACACGGTGTTCCGCATGACCCTGCAAGGGCCGGAGCGGCGCTATTGGGTCAGCTATGGTGACCTGGCGAATTTCACTTTCGCGGCGCCGCCGGGTAATTTCGGCGACGGTCGCGGTGAGTTGTTCCTCGGTGGCGGCAATGCCGTGCTGCCGGCCACCAAGGGCTTGCGCGTCAGTGGGGTGCTGTCGGAACTGGACGTCGGCCCATGGAAAGACCTGGTGGACAAGTACGCCGGTCAGGACCCGGGCGGTAGCGCCAAGCAGTTGCTCAGCGGCGCGGACTTCAAAGTCGGCAAGCTCAGTGGTTTCGGTACGACACTGGATCAAGCATCAGTGCAGTTGACCCGCAAACCTTCTGTCTGGGCCTTGCAGCTCGACAGTCAACAGGCCAAGGGCAGCGTGACTATCCCGGACGCGAAAGCCACGCCGATTGGCATCAATCTGCAATACGTGAAATTGCCGGCTCCCGACCCGACCGTGCTGGCCGATGAAAACTCGCCGGACCCGCTGGTTTCCGTGGACCCGACGAAGATTCCCGCGCTGGATATCCTCATCAATCAGCTGTTCCAGGGCGATGACCTGGTCGGCGCCTGGTCGCTGAAAGTCCGCCCGACAGCCAAAGGCATTGCGCTCAATACGCTGGACATGGGTCTCAAGGGCATCCTGTTGCAGGGCAACGGGGGCTGGGAAGGAACGCCGGGTGCCACCAGCAGTTGGTACAAGGGCCGAATCAGTGGCAAGAACCTGGCCGACTCGCTCAAGGGCTGGGGCTTTGCCCCGAGCGTCACCAGTCAGGACTTTCACATGGATGTCGATGGCCGATGGCCGGGCTCCCCGGCCTGGTTGGCCACCAAGCGGTTCTCCGGCAGCCTCGATGCATCGTTGAACAAAGGTCAGTTTGTCGAAGTCGAGGGCGGTGCCCAGGCATTGCGGGTATTTGGTCTGCTTAACTTCAACTCGATTGGTCGGCGCTTGCGCCTGGACTTCTCCGACCTGTTTGGCAAAGGTCTGAGCTACGACCGGGTCAAAGGCCTGTTGGTGGCGAGCAGCGGGGTTTATGTCACTCGCGAGCCGATTGTGCTGACCGGTCCGTCGAGCAATCTGGAGATCAACGGCACGCTGGATCTGGTGGGCGATAATGTCGACGCCAAGTTGCTGGTGACGCTGCCGCTGACGAACAACCTGCCGATTGCTGCGCTGATTGTCGGCGCGCCAGCCATTGGTGGTGCGCTGTTCCTGATCGACAAACTGATCGGCGACCGCGTGGCGCGATTCGCCAGCGTCAAATACACCGTCAAAGGCCCATGGAAAGAGCCGAAGATCACTCTGGATAAACCTTTTTGATGTTCTTTTTCAAAAGCCACTCTCCAAACCGATGGAGTAGCATGGCCGTAAGCCCCTTGTAGGAGCTGCCGCAGGCTGCGATCTTTTGATCTTGTGAAAATCAAAAGATCGCAGCCTGCGGCAGCTCCTACAGGTATGTGTTGATTCCAGATAAGGAAATGGCCATGTCTGTAGCGGTGATTCAAATGGTCAGCCAGAGCGATGTGCTGGCCAATCTGGCCCAGGCCCGTCGCTTGCTGGAGCAAGCGGCGAACGCTGGCGCTCGGCTGGCAGTGCTGCCGGAAAACTTCGCCGCCATGGGGCGTCGCGACATCGCCGATATCGGTCGCGCCGAAGCCTTGGGCGAAGGTCCGATCCTGCCGTGGTTGAAACAGACCGCCCGCGCCCTCAAGTTATGGATAGTAGCCGGCACCTTGCCGTTACCGCCGGCTGACCAGCCGATGGCGAAAGTGCATGCCTGCTCGCTGCTGGTGGATGATCAGGGCGAAACCGTTGCACGGTATGACAAGTTGCACTTGTTCGACGTCGATGTGGCGGACGATCGCGGGCGTTATCGCGAATCCGATGACTATGCTTATGGCAGTGGGGTGGTTGTGGCAGACACACCCGTCGGTCGAGTCGGCCTGACAGTGTGTTATGACCTGCGTTTCCCGGAGCTGTACAGCGAATTGCGGGCTGCCGGTGCAGAGTTGATCACCGCGCCATCGGCCTTCACCGCCGTGACTGGCGCGGCCCATTGGGATGTACTGATCCGCGCACGGGCCATCGAGACCCAATGCTACATACTCGCGGCCGCCCAGGGTGGCACCCATCCGGGACCGCGAGAGACTTATGGACATGCCGCCATCGTCGACCCATGGGGGCGCGTGCTGGCGCAACAGGATCAAGGCGAGGCCGTGTTGCTGGCCGAACGCGATAGCAGCGAACAGGCGTCCATCAGGGCGCGGATGCCGGTGTCCAGTCACCGGCGCTTTTTCTCGCAGGGCGCGCAGCGACCTGCCTCAGAACGATGAATTTAAGGCGTAAAGCATATGAGCGAGTTGTTGTCCTCAGTCAGTGACCACCTGTTAGCGCCCGGCGGCGTGACCATCGAGAGCCTGCAAAGTGTGCTCGGCGATCTGGCCGGCCCGGGCATCGATGCTGCCGATCTGTATTTCCAGGGCCAGATTTCCGAGTCCTGGGCGCTGGAAGACGGCATCGTCAAGGAAGGCAGCTTCAACCTCGACCAGGGCGTCGGCGTGCGGGCGCAATCGGGTGAGAAAACCGGTTTTGCCTATAGCAACGCCATCACCCTCGAAGCGCTCGGCGCGGCGGCTCGTGCCGCGCGTTCGATCTCCCGAGCCGGGCAGAACGGCACGGTGCAAGCGTTCACCACCCAGGATGTCGCCCAGTTGTACGGTCCGGACAACCCGCTGGAAGTGATGACCCGCGCCGAAAAAGTCGAACTGCTCAAGCGTATCGACGTCGCGACCCGTGCCCTCGACCCGCGTATCCAGCAAGTCACCGTGAGCATGGCCGGGGTTTGGGAGCGCATTCTCGTGGCTTCCACCGACGGCAGCCTGGCGGCGGATGTGCGGCCATTGGTGCGCTTCAACGTCAGCGTGATCGTTGAACAAAACGGCCGCCGCGAGCGCGGTGGTCATGGCGGCGGCGGTCGTACCGATTATCGTTATTTTCTCAGCGACGACCGTGCCATGGGCTACGCCCGTGAAGCGTTGCGTCAGGCGCTGGTGAACCTGGAAGCGATTCCGGCGCCGGCTGGTACGTTGCCGGTGGTGTTGGGTTCGGGTTGGTCCGGTGTGCTGTTGCACGAAGCGGTCGGCCACGGCCTGGAAGGCGACTTCAACCGCAAGGGCAGTTCGGCCTACAGCGGGCGCATGGGCGAGATGGTTGCGTCCAAGCTCTGCACCATCGTCGATGACGGCACCCTGGCGGGTCGTCGTGGCTCGTTGAGCGTCGATGACGAAGGCACCCCGACCGAGTGCACCACGCTGATCGAAAACGGCGTGCTCAAAGGCTACATGCAGGACAAGCTCAACGCGCGCCTGATGGGCGTGGCCCGCACCGGTAACGGTCGTCGTGAATCCTACGCGCACCTGCCGATGCCTCGGATGACCAACACCTACATGCTGGCGGGCGAAAGCGCCCCGGCAGAAATCATCGCCTCGGTGAAACGCGGCATCTACTGCGCCAACCTCGGCGGCGGTCAGGTGGACATCACCAGCGGCAAGTTCGTGTTCTCCACCAGCGAGGCGTACCTGATCGAAGACGGCAAGATTACCGCCCCGGTCAAAGGCGCGACGTTGATCGGCAACGGGCCGGAAGCCATGAGCAAAGTGTCGATGGTCGGTAACGATCTGGCGCTGGACAGTGGCGTGGGAACGTGCGGGAAGGATGGGCAGTCGGTGCCGGTGGGTGTCGGCCAGCCAACGCTGAAAATCGATGCGATCACTGTGGGTGGCACAGGGTCGTAAGGAGATGTAGGAGCTGCCGAAGGCTGCGATCTTTTGATCCTGATTTTGATTTTGCAAAACCAACGTCAAAAGATCGCAGCCTGCGGCAGCTCCTACAGGGGCCGCGATAACTTAACGCAGACCGCGTTGAGTCTCGTCCAGCTCACGGATGTACTTGAACATTTTACGGCTCGATGCCGGTGGCTTGTTGGTCGCCAGTTCGTGCTGGGCCTGACGGATCAGGGAGCGCAACTGTTGACGATCAGCCTCCGGGTAATCGACAACGAATTTCTCCAGGACCGCGTCGTCGCCTGCGATCAAGCGATCGCGCCAGCGTTCCAGGCCGTGGAAACGTTCGTTGTACTGCCGGGTGGAGGCATCGAGTTGATCGAGCAAGGTCAGAATGGCGTCAGTGTCCTGGTCGCGCATCAGTTTGCCGATGAACATAAGGTGCCGTTTACGCGCGATATTCGCGGTGTGCTTGGGCGCATCGGCCAGGGCCCGGCGCATAGCGTCGGTCAACGGCAGTTTTGCCAGCAAGTCAGGCTTGAGTGTTGTAAGGCGCTCGCCAAGGTCAACCAGAGCATGCAGCTCGCGTTTAACCTGGGATTTGCTTTTTTCTCCCGTATCGAGGGAGTCGTCGTAAGAATCAACCATGGTGGCCGTCCGCAAAGAAACGCCGCCATGATAACCAGTCGGGGGCCGCTTGTCCGGCCCGGTCGCTCGAAGGCCCTAGCCGAAAGCAGAATTTGAGTGGAGAACAGCATGAGTGCAGTTGAAAGCGTCGGCCCACAAGCGTTGCCGGCACTGCAAGAGCAAGTCGAGCAGATCATTGCTGAAGCCAAGCGCCAAGGCGCCAGCGCCTGTGAAGTCGCGGTCTCGCTGGAACAAGGCCTGTCGACATCGGTTCGTCAGCGAGAAGTCGAAACCGTCGAATTCAATCGCGATCAGGGCTTTGGCATCACCTTGTACGTTGGCCAGCGCAAAGGATCGGCCAGCACTTCGGCCAGCGGTCCGGAAGCGATTCGCGAAACCGTTGCTGCCGCACTGGCCATCGCCAAGCACACCTCTGAAGACGAAGCCTCAGGCCTGGCCGACGCCGCGCTGATGGCCAAGGATCTGCACGATTTCGACCTGTTCCACCAATGGGACATCACCCCCGAGCAAGCCATCGAGATGGCCCTGACCTGTGAAGCGGCGGCATTTGCCACCGATAGCCGGATCAAGAACGCCGACGGCACTACCCTCAGCACCCACCAGGGCTGCCGCGTTTACGGCAACAGCCACGGGTTTATCGGCGGTTATGCGTCGACCCGCCACAGCCTGAGCTGCGTGATGATCGCCGAGGCCGAAGGCCAGATGCAGCGCGATTATTGGTACGACGTGAGCCGTCAGGGCACTTTGCTGGCTGACCCGGTGAGCATTGGCCAGCGTGCCGCGCAACGGGCAGCGAGCCGTTTGGGCGCGCGTCCGGTGCCAACTTGCGAAGTGCCGGTGCTGTTTTCGGCCGAGTTGGCCGGTGGGTTGTTCGGCAGCTTCCTGTCGGCAGTGTCTGGCGGCAGTCTGTATCGCAAGTCATCGTTCCTTGAAGGCACGCTGGGTCAGAAGTTGTTCCCGGAATGGCTGACCCTTGATGAGCGTCCGCACCTGATGCAGGCGATGGGCAGTTCGGCGTTCGATGGCGATGGCTTGGCGACCTATGCCAAACCGTTCGTCGAGAACGGCGTATTGGTGTCGTACATCCTCGGTACCTATTCCGGACGCAAGCTGGGAATGCCGAGCACCGCCAACGCGGGCGGCGTGCACAACCTGTTCGTGACCCATGGCGATGAAGATCAGGCTGCCCTGTTGCGTCGCATGGGGCGTGGTCTGCTGGTCACCGAGTTGATGGGCCACGGCTTGAACATGGTCACCGGCGATTACTCCCGTGGCGCGGCGGGTTTCTGGGTCGAGAACGGTGAAATCCAGTTCGCGGTCCAGGAAGTCACGATCGCCGGCAACATGCGCGACATGTTCAAACAGATCGTTGCCGTGGGGAATGACCTGGAACTGCGCAGCAACATTCGCACCGGTTCGGTGTTGATCGAGCGGATGACGGTGGCGGGTAGCTGACCCACACCGTTACACAAAAAGGCGCGTCATCCAAACGGATGGCGCGCCTTTTTTTATGGCGTTCACACCGTCCCCTGTGGGAGCGAGCTTGCTCACGATAGCAGTGTGTCAGACGACACATATGTTGAATGGTCGACCGTCATCGCGAGCAAGCTCGCTCTCACAATGGATCTCATCTAATTTCTCGGGGTTGTTTTGGTTCTCATTATCATCTAATAATAAATCTCATTACCGAATGAGCCCGGATCATGAGTTCTGCCTTGCACGAGCAGCCTTACCTCGAAAGCTGGCGCTGGATGAGTCGCCAGATCCGTTGCGCGATGGACCCCGATGAGCCTCGCCTGATCGACCATTACCTGGCCGAAGGTCGGTATCTGGCCTGTTGCACGGCAACGTCTCCCTGGACCATCGCCGAAACTTCCTTCCGTTTGTTGCTCGACACCGCCGCCGATGTCGCGCTGCCGTGGCACTGGCGCACCTTCTGCCTCGACCAGGCCTGGCGCCCATTGCGCGAACTGGAACGCCTCTCCCTGTGTAAGTGCCGCCTCAAGCGCTGGCAAAGCTACACCTGGCAACTGGCGACCTGCGAGTTGCAGCCTTCGATTCCTCTCATAGAACTGGTGCAAGGATTTCCCGATGAATAACACGCGTATCGAACGTGACAGCATGGGCGAGCTTCAAGTCCCCGAAGACGCCCTCTATGGCGCGCAAACCCAGCGCGCGGTGGATAACTTCCCGATCAGCGGCAAACCTATGCCGGTGCAGTTCATCCGCGCGTTGATCCTGGCAAAGGCTGCCGCCGCCGGGGCCAACGTCGAGCTCAAGCAAATCAGCGAGTCCCAGGGCAAAGCCATCGTCGACGCGGCGCAAGGGCTGCTCGAAGGCAACTTTATGCAGCACTTCCCGGTGGATATCTTCCAGACTGGCTCTGGCACCAGCTCCAACATGAACGCCAACGAAGTGATCGCCACCCTGGCCAGCCGACTGCTCGGCGAGCCGGTGAACCCCAACGATCACGTCAACTGCGGCCAGAGCAGCAACGACATCATTCCGACCACCATCCACGTCAGTGCCGCACTGGCGCTGCACGAGCAATTGCTGCCGACGCTGGTGCATCTGGTGCAGGTGATCGAGCACAAGGCCGAGCAGGTTCATCATCACGTCAAAACCGGCCGCACTCACCTGATGGATGCCATGCCGGTGCGCATGAGTCAGGTGCTCAACGGTTGGGCGCAACAGCTCAAGGCCAATATCGGCCACCTGCAAGATTTGCTACCGAGCCTGCAATCCCTGGCGCAGGGCGGCACAGCGGTGGGCACCGGGATCAACGCGCATCCGGAGTTCGCGGCGCGATTCAGTCAGCAGTTGAGCAAACTGACTCAGGTGCAATTCAAGCCTGGCAAGGACCTGTTCGCGCTGATCGGCTCGCAGGACACGGCGGTCGCGGTCTCCGGACAGCTCAAGGCCACCGCCGTGTCGCTGATGAAAATCGCCAACGACCTGCGCTGGATGAACTCCGGCCCGTTGGCCGGCCTCGGCGAAATCGAACTCGAAGCCTTACAGCCTGGCTCCTCGATTATGCCAGGCAAGGTCAACCCGGTGATCCCGGAAGCCACCGCGATGGTCGCCGCTCAAGTGATCGGCAACGACACGGTGATCACCATCGCCGGCCAGTCGGGCAACTTCGAATTGAACGTGATGCTGCCGATCATCGCCCAAAACCTGCTGAGCAGCATCGAATTGCTGGCCAACGCCAGCCGTCTGCTGGGTGACAAGGCCATCGCCAGCTTCAAGGTCAACGAGGCCCGGCTCAAGGAAGCGCTGTCGCGCAACCCGATTCTGGTTACCGCACTCAACCCGATCATTGGTTACCAAAAAGCCGCTGAGATCGCCAAGAAGGCGTATCAGCAGGGCCGTCCGGTGATTGATATCGCTCTGGAACACACCGACCTGTCGCGCAGCCAGCTGGAAGAGTTGCTCAATCCAGAAAAGCTCACCGCAGGCGGCGTGTAATCACCGCTACCGCTTTGGAGGCTCACCATGGAGCACTGGAAACGCACGATCGAAAGGGCTAATCGCTGTTTCATGCTGGGCGAATTCGTCGATGCCCGCGAGGCTTACTTGCAGGCACTGGCGCTGGCCCAGGTGTTGTTTGAGCGTTGGGCGGATGCCGATGAAGCGGTGGCTGCTTGCGTGATTTCTCACCACAACCTCGCGGATCTGCACTTGCGTCTGAACCAGCCGGAGGAGAGCGCCGAGTACCTGTGCGCCATCCATCAACGGTTGTTGCAGACGATGCAGGACGCGCGACTGGCTCCGGCGCTGCGCGAGGCGGCGTTGCGCCAGAGCAGCAAGACCTACGTCGAACTGCTGAATTTCATCAGTGAGTACGGCGAATACCCACGCACCCATCGGCTGTTGCACATGGATGCTGCATCGCCCCGGCATCAGCCCGCCTCTCATCAACATGGAGTCCATTGAACATGGCTTTTACCTTGCCTGCCTTGCCCTACGCCTACGACGCCCTGGAACCGCATATCGATGCGCAGACCATGGAAATCCACTACACCAAGCACCACCAGACCTATATCAACAACCTCAACGCGGCCGTCGAAGGCACCGAGTTTGCCGAATGGTCGGTGGAAAAACTGGTGGCCAGCGTCCAGCAACTCCCGGAAAAGCTTCGCGCAGCGGTGATTAATCAGGGCGGCGGCCACGCCAACCATTCGCTGTTCTGGGAAGTCATGGCGCCCAATGCTGGAGGCAAGCCTGACGGTGCGCTGGCCGAGGCTATTGATGAGCAACTGGGTGGCCTGGATCGTTTTAAAGAGGCGTTCACCAAAGCAGCGTTGACGCGTGTCGGCAGTGGCTGGGCGTGGTTGAGCGTCACGCCGCAAAAGACCCTGATCGTGGAGAGTAGCGGCAATCAGGACAGCCCGTTGATGAATGGCAACACGCCCATCCTCGGCCTCGACGTCTGGGAGCACGCTTATTACCTGCGCTATCAGAACCGTCGACCGGAATACATCAACGCGTTCTACAACGTGATTAATTGGCCTGAAGTCGCGGCGCGCTATCAGACTGCACTGGTTTAAGTCATCGATAACAAGAATCCAAGGCCGACTATGGGCACTGAAACATTGGCGATCGGAAGTGGACGAATGTTTCGTTACGCACTGGGATCGTTGTTACTGCTGGCGGGTATGACGTTGTTGGCAGCCCAAGGGTTGGCATGGCTAGACCTGGAACCGAAGCTGTCGCGTGCCCTGCAAGGAGGGGCGATCTGCGCCTTGGGTACTGCGCTGGGGGCGGTGCCGGTGCTGGTGATTCGGCGCATGCCGCGGACGCTCAGCGATACCCTGCTCGGTTTCGGTGCCGGGGTGATGCTCGCGGCGACCGCGTTCTCGCTAATCGTCCCGGGCATTTCTGCGGCCGAAAGCCTGGGGCTGACGCCTTGGGCGGCCAGTGGACTAATCAGCTTCGGTATCATGTTCGGCGCAATCGGGCTGTTTCTGGTGGATCGCAAGGTTTCCGGGGCCAGCCCGGAAATGCTCGTCGGCACCTTGCAGCGACCGGTGATTCCACCGCGAATCTGGCTGTTTGTGTTCGCCATCATCGCCCACAACATTCCCGAGGGCATGGCGGTCGGGGTTTCGGCCGGCGGCGGTATGCCCGACGCCGACAGCCTGGCCATGGGTATCGCCTTGCAAGACGTACCCGAAGGGCTGGTGATCGCGTTGATATTGGCCGGGGCCGGGATGTCGCGGGCCAAGGCGTTCCTGATCGGTGCTGCGTCAGGGCTGGTAGAGCCGGTCTTCGCACTGTTATGTGCGTGGCTGGTTAGCCTGGCTGAATTGTTATTGCCATTAGGTTTGGCGCTGGCGGCCGGGGCGATGCTGCTGGTGGTGACCCATGAAATCATCCCAGAGTCGCGGCGTAATGGTCACGACAAACTGGCGAGTCTGGGGTTGCTGCTGGGGTTTTGTTTGATGATGGTGATGGATACGGCACTGGCTTGAAAAAGATCGCAGCCTTCGGCAGCTCCTACGAGATAGGGAGCGGGGCTGCCGAGGGCTGCGATTTTTTGATTTATTCGCCTTCGTCGAAGAAGTTATTGATCAGCGCCACCAGTGCATCCAGCGCTTCTTGCTCTTGCTCACCTTCAGTACTCAGATGGATTTTGCTGCCCTTGCCGGCGGCGAGCATCATCATGGCCATGATGCTTTTGCCATCGACCATGGCTTGCGGGGTGCGTCCCGCTCTGATCTGGCAGGGAAACTGACCGGCAACCCCAACGAATTTCGCTGAAGCACGGGCATGCAGGCCCAGTTTGTTGATGATTTCAATTTCCAGAGCAGGCATCGCGTTGTGAATCCTTTAGCTGAGGTCGCGGTGGCGAACCTGGACGTTCTTCAGGGATTGTTGCAGGGCCTGGCCCAGACGTTCGGTCAGGTAGACGGAGCGGTGATGACCGCCGGTACAGCCAATGGCGATGGTGACGTAAGCGCGATTGCTGGCAGCAAAACGCGGAAGCCACTTGAACAGATAACCATAAATGTCCTGGAACATTTCTTCGACGTCCGGCTGTGCTGCCAGGTATTCGGCTACCGGTTGATCGAGCCCGGACTGTGCGCGCAGCTCCGGTTTCCAATAAGGATTGGGCAGGCAGCGCACATCGAACACCACGTCGGCATCTACTGGCATGCCACGCTTGAACCCGAAAGACTCCACCAGGAACGCCGTGCCGGGCTCAGGCTGATTCAACAGGCGCAGCTTGATGGTGTCGCGCAGTTGGTACAGGTTCAGGTTGGTGGTGTTGACCTTGAGGTCGGCCAGGTCTGCAATCGGCCCCAGCAGTTGAGTTTCGTCTTCTATCGCCTCGGCCAATGAGCGGTTGGCGGTGCTCAGCGGGTGACGGCGGCGGGTTTCCGAGAAACGCTTGAGCAGGGTTTCTTCATCGGCGTCCAGATACAGCACATCGCACTGGATATGCCGACCGCGAACTTCTTCAAGTAATTCGGGGAATCGCGTCAGGTGACTGGGCAGGTTGCGGGCGTCGATGGAAACGGCGACCAGCGGCTGAGCCAGCTCTGTATGAATCAGCGCGCGTTCGGCCAACTCCGGCAGCAGGCCGGCCGGCAGGTTGTCGATGCAGTAGTAGCCGTTGTCCTCAAGGACATCGAGTGCAGTACTTTTACCTGAGCCGGAGCGGCCACTGACAATGATCAAACGCATGATTAGTGACCGTTTTGCTCGCTCAGGACAACCTGATACAAGGCTTCGTTGCTCGGGGCACTGCGCAGTTTTTCGCGTACTTCCTTGCGATCAAGCATGCTGGCGATCTGGCGCAGTAATTCCAGGTGCGCATCGGTGGCGGCTTGCGGGACCAGCAGCACGAACAGCAGGTCAACCGGAGCGCCGTCGATGGCGTCGAAATCGATAGGTGCGTCAAGGTGCATCAAGGCACTGATGGGCGAGGTGCAGCCCTTCAGGCGACAGTGGGGGATAGCAATGCCGTTGCCAAAACCGGTGGAACCGAGTTTTTCACGGGCAATCAGAGCCTCGAAGACATCTTGCATCTCCAGATCCGGGACTTCCCGGGCGATCAGGTTGGCAATTTGTTCGAGGGCTTTCTTTTTACTGCCGCCCGGCACGTTCACGAGGGAACGGCCGGGGGTCAGGATACTTTCAAGTCGGATCATGGGTTGGGAGTGTTAACGACCGGTTGCGCCCTGAAGGAGGCTCTGGGTCTTTTCCTTATGCTTTTTAAGTTGGCGATCCAGCTTGTCGGTCAGTAGGTCAATAGCGGCATACATGTCGTTATGCTCGGCATTGGCGACCACTTCTCCGCCGGGGATATGCAGCGTGGCTTCGATTTTCTGCAGCAGTTTCTCGACGGTCATCGTGACTTGCACGTTGGTGATCTTGTCGAAATGCCTCTCTAATCGGTCGAGTTTTTCGCCGATGTAGGTGCGCAGGGGTTCGGTCACTTCCAGTTGGTGTCCACTGATGTTGACTTGCATACAGCTTCTCCTTCGTTGCCAGTGCATAAAGCGGCAGGTAAAGGTACCTGCCACTGGAACGCTGTGGCGTGGCTTACATCAACCGCTTGCGTTCGCTCGAAGGCGCGATCCCTAAGGACTCGCGGTACTTGGCGACGGTGCGGCGAGCCACCTGAATGCCTTGTGCCTCCAGTAAACCAGCGATCTTGCTGTCACTCAACGGCTTTTTCTGATTTTCCGCGGCAACCAGTTTTTTGATGATCGCGCGGATCGCTGTGGACGAGCATTCGCCGCCTTCAGAGGTGCTGACATGGCTGGAGAAAAAGTATTTCAGTTCATAAATGCCCCGTGGGGTATGCATGAACTTTTGGGTGGTCACCCGTGAAATCGTCGATTCGTGCATGCCCACCGCTTCGGCGATGTCATGCAGGACCAGCGGCTTCATGGCTTCGTCGCCGTACTCCAGGAAACCGCGCTGGTGCTCGACGATCTGGGTGGCGACTTTCATCAGGGTTTCGTTACGGCTTTGCAGGCTCTTGATGAACCAGCGGGCTTCCTGCAACTGATTACGCATGAAGGTGTTGTCGGCACTGGTGTCGGCGCGGCGCACGAAGCCGGCGTACTGGGCGTTGACCCGCAGCTTTGGCACTGACTCTTGATTCAACTCCACCAGCCAGCGCTCATTATCCTTGCGCACGATGACGTCGGGCACGACGTATTCGGCTTCGCTGGACTCGATCTGCGAGCCTGGACGCGGGTTCAGGCTCTGGACCAGCTCGATCACCTGGCGCAGTTCATCTTCCTTGAGCTTCATGCGGCGCATCAGTTGGCTGTAGTCGCGGCTGCCGAGCAGGTCGATGTAATCGGTGACCAGGCGCTTGGCCTCAGCCAGCCAAGGTGTTTTGGCGGGCAGTTGACGCAATTGCAGCAACAGGCACTCGCCCAGGTTGCGGGCGCCGATGCCGGCCGGTTCGAATTGCTGGATGCGATGCAGGACGGCTTCGATTTCGTCCAGCTCGATGTCCAGTTCCGGATCGAAGGCTTCGAGGATTTCCTCGAGGGTTTCGTCCAGGTAGCCCTGATTGTTGATGCAATCGATCAAGGTCACGGCGATCAGGCGATCGGTGTCGGACATCGGCGCCAGGTTCAGTTGCCAGAGCAGGTGGCTTTGCAGGCTTTCGCCGGCGGATGTACGGGTGGTGAAATCCCACTCGTCGTCATCGTTGCTCGGCAGGCTGCTGGCGCTGGTCTGGTAAACGTCCTCCCAGGCTGTATCGACGGGCAGTTCGTTGGGAATGCGCTCGTTCCAGTCCCCTTCCTCGAGGTTATCCACCGTCGGGGCGGTTTCCTGGTAGGAGGGTTCCTGAATGTCGGCGTTGGGTGGTTGTTCGGCTTTGTCGGCCAATGGGTCGGCGTTATCGAAGTCGTCGCCTTCTTCCTGGCGTTCGAGCATCGGATTGGACTCCAGGGCCTCCTGGATTTCCTGTTGCAGGTCCAGGGTCGACAATTGGAGCAGGCGGATGGCCTGTTGCAGCTGAGGTGTCATCGTCAGCTGCTGGCCCATTCTCAAGACTAGCGATGGTTTCATGGCAGGGGCTTAACACCTTATTCGCCGGCGCGCATGCGCCATCCACTACAGGGCGCCGAAGCGCCAAACTTAAGCAAATTATATGCCTGAAACTGAAGTGTTTGCCTAGAGCGCCGTAACAATAAAAAACACAGCGATGTGTTAATTGCGCCATGCGCTCTGTCGACTAGCCAGACACCTCGGTGCTTACAGGCGGAACTCGTGGCCCAGATACACTTCCTTGACCAGTTCGTTGGCCAGGATGGTGGCGGAGTCACCTTCGGCAATTAGCTGACCATCGTTGACGATGTAGGCGGTTTCGCAGATATCCAGTGTTTCACGGACGTTGTGGTCGGTGATCAGCACGCCAATGCCTTTGGCCTTGAGGTGATGGATGATCTGCTTGATGTCGCCTACCGAAATCGGGTCTACACCGGCGAAAGGTTCGTCGAGCAGGATGAATTTCGGGTTGGTGGCCAAGGCTCGGGCGATTTCCACTCGGCGTCGTTCACCACCGGACAGGCTCATGCCGAGGTTGTCACGGATGTGGCTGATGTGGAATTCCTGCAGCAGGCTTTCCAGCTCTTTGCGGCGAGCGGCCTTGTCGAGTTCCTTGCGGGTCTCGAGGATGGCCATGATGTTGTCGGCGACCGAGAGTTTGCGGAAGATCGACGCTTCTTGCGGAAGATAGCCGATACCGGCCTTTGCACGACCGTGCATAGGCTGGTGGCTGACGTCCAGATCGTCGATCAGTACGCGACCCTGGTCGGCTTGTACCAGGCCAACGATCATGTAAAAGCAGGTGGTCTTGCCGGCGCCGTTCGGGCCAAGCAGGCCGACGATCTGACCGCTGTCGATGGACAGGCTGACGTCACGCACGACCTGGCGGCTCTTGTAGCTCTTGGCCAGATGCTGGGCTTTCAGAGTTGCCATTACTGGGCCTTCTGCTTCGGCGGGATCACCATGTCGATCCGTTGGCGCGGCGTTGTGATCGGCGAGCCAGTGGCGCGGCCGGCCGTAGCCACCTGTTTCACCGTGTCGTAGACGATTTTCTCGCCTTCGGTGGTGCTGCCGTCATCGCTGATGACTTTGGCTTGATCGATCAGCACGATGCGGTTTTGCTGGGCATGGTACTGGACAGTCTTGCCATAGCCTTTGACTGGCTGTGGGGAGGTGGTTTTTTGCAACTGCTCGAAGTACGCCAGGTTGCCCACCGACGTTACGACATCGATCTGGCCATCCTTTGTACGAGTGATGGTCACGGTATTGCCGGTAACCTTCATCGAACCCTGGGTGATGATTACATCACCTTTATAGGTGGCGATACCTTGCTTGTCATCGAGCTGGGCATCGTCGGCCTGGATACGGATCGGTTTCGTACTATCGTCCGGCAGAGCCCAGGCGCTCACGCTTCCCAGTGCTGCGCCCAGACTGAGCAAAATAGGGAGGGTTTTAACGAGCCTCATACTGTCCTCTTACGTTCGATAGCAGGTGTATCCTGCTTTCTTTCAAATACGCTTTCATTCCGTTGCCAGTCGATACACCGCCAGCGCCGTCGATTCTAACGGGTTGCTCGGTCTGCGCATATTGCTGCTGCGGGAACACTGTCATGCGAGTACTGGTAATAATCATCTCGCGGTTCTTTTCATCGGTCCGTGCGATACGTACCGAGTCGATCAGCTCTACCTGAGTGCCGTCCGGATTCACCTCGCCACGCAAGCTTGTGACATGCCACGGAAACTCGGTGCCGCGGTACATGTTCAGGTCGGGGTTGGTCAGCAGTGACACATCGCTCGCCTTGAGGTGTTCGACCTTGTCGGACGTCAAGTCGTACTGCAAGCCGCCGTCCGGCAGGTACTGCACGCTGTGGGCGTTGAGTGCGTAATAGTCGATCTGGCTGACATCGACCTTGGCCACTGGCTTGTCGAGGAAGCGTTCCGGGCTGATGTTCCAGTAGCCGACCGCTGCGAATATCGCGGCGATGCAACAGAACATCAAGAAATTGCGAAACTTTTTGCTCAGCATAATGGGCTCACAGGTACGCGGCGTTAGCCGCATCGAGGCGGCCCTGGGCGCGCAGGATCAGTTCGCAGAATTCGCGGGCAGCACCTTCGCCGCCACGGGCCAGGGTGATGCCGTGGGCGTGTTCGCGCACGAAACTGGCGGCATTGGCCACCGCCATGCCCAGCCCGACGCGGCGAATCACCGGCAGGTCAGGCAGGTCGTCACCGAGGTAGGCAACTTGTTCATAGCTTAGGTTGAGTTGGGCAAGAAGCTCGTCGAGTACCACCAGTTTGTCTTCGCGACCCTGGTAGAGGTGTGGAATGCCGAGGTTTTTTGCCCGCCGTTCGACCACAGGGGTCTTGCGGCCGCTGATGATAGCGGTCTGCACGCCGGCTGCCATCAACATCTTGATGCCTTGGCCGTCGAGGGTGCTGAATGTCTTGAATTCACTGCCGTCTTCGAGGAAGTACAGGCGCCCGTCGGTCAGGACGCCATCGACGTCGAACACGGCCAGTTTGATTTGTTTGCCGCGTTGCAGCAGGTCGTTGCTCATTACATTACTCCTGCACGCAGCAAATCGTGCATGTTCAAGGCGCCGACCGGACGGTCTTCGCTGTCGACCACTACCAGTGCGCTGATTTTGTTGTCTTCCATGATCTTCAGGGCTTCGGCGGCAAGCATCTCGGCGCGTGCGGTCTTGCCGTGAGCGGTCATCACTTCATCGATGGTCGCCCGGTGAATGTCGATCGTGCGATCCAGGGAGCGGCGCAAGTCGCCGTCAGTGAAAATCCCAGCCAGCTTGCCGTCGGCTTCCAGAATGACGGTCATGCCCAGGCCCTTGCGGGTCATTTCCATCAGGGCATCCTTGAGTAGCGTGCCACGCTGGACTTGCGGCAACTCTTCGCCGGCGTGCATGACGTTTTCCACTTTTAGTAGTAAGCGTCGGCCGAGCGCGCCGCCCGGGTGGGAAAATGCGAAGTCTTCTGCGGTAAAACCGCGGGCTTCGAGCAGCGCCACGGCCAGGGCATCGCCCATGACCAGCGCGGCGGTGGTCGATGAGGTCGGCGCCAGGTTCAGCGGGCAGGCTTCGTGCTCCACGTGAACGTTGAGGTTGACCTCGGCAGCCTTGGCCAATGGCGAATCGGGATTGCCGGTCATGCTGATCAACTGGATGCCCAGACGCTTGATCAGCGGCAGCAGCGTAACGATCTCATTGGTAGAGCCAGAGTTCGACAGCGCCACAATGATGTCGTCGCGGGTGATCATGCCCATGTCGCCATGACTGGCTTCGGCCGGGTGTACGAAAAACGCCGTGGTGCCGGTGCTGGCCAGGGTGGCGGCAATTTTGTTACCGATATGCCCCGACTTGCCCATGCCGACCACGACTACGCGGCCTTTGCTGGCCAGAATCATCTCGCAAGCGCGTACGAAATCAGCGTCGATATGGGGCAGTAAGCCTTGTACGGCTTCCACTTCGAGGCGGATGGTGCGTTGTGCCGATTGAATCAGGTCGCTTGATTGGCTCATGTCAGAATCGTATAGCCCGATGAAAAGGCGGCGATTATAGCGGTAATGATCGAAACCCTCACGTTAGTTCGTCGTGCTTTGTTAATACCTGTTACCGAAATACTCCAAATGCGGCTTTTTGCCTGTCCTCTTGCTGAACATGCCCCGGCTTGGGCCTTGGGCGCTTGGCTATTGCAGTGATATAGTTCGCCGCCAGTTCGGCCTGCCCGGGGAGGTATGTGCTTTCGTCAGAAAGCCAGGCGTCCGAGTGAGAGGCTGCATCGCAAGGAGTTTAGATGAGTGCCGATAACGCCTACGCGGTCGAGCTGAAGGGACTGACCTTCAAGCGCGGTGCGCGCAGCATTTTCAATAACGTCGATATCCGCATCCCACGCGGCAAGGTCACCGGTATCATGGGGCCTTCCGGGTGTGGCAAGACCACCCTGTTACGGCTGATGGGCGCCCAGTTGCGACCTAATAGCGGTGAAGTCTGGGTCAACGGTCAGAACCTGCCCAAGTTGTCGCGCAGCGATTTGTTCGATGCGCGCAAGCACATGGGTGTGCTGTTCCAGAGCGGCGCGTTGTTTACCGATCTGGATGTGTTCGAGAACGTCGCCTTCCCGCTACGGGTTCATACCGAGCTGCCGGAAGAAATGATCCGTGACATCGTCCTGCTTAAATTGCAGGCCGTTGGCTTGCGCGGCGCCATCGATCTCATGCCCGACGAACTGTCCGGTGGCATGAAGCGTCGTGTCGCGCTGGCGCGAGCGATTGCCCTCGATCCGCAAATCCTCATGTATGACGAGCCCTTTGTGGGGCAGGACCCGATCGCCATGGGCGTACTGGTGCGCCTGATCCGTCTGCTCAACGATGCGTTGGGCATCACCAGCATCGTGGTCTCCCACGATCTGGCAGAGACCGCGAGCATTGCCGATTACATTTATGTAGTGGGTGATGGGCAAGTGCTGGGGCAGGGCACGCCTGACGAATTGATGAATTCTCAGGAGCCACGTATCCGTCAATTCATGACAGGTGACCCCGATGGTCCGGTCGCCTATCACTTTCCAGCGACGGATTACCGCGCAGATCTTCTGGGGAAGCGCTGATGCGCAAGATTTCACTGATAGAAAAAGTGCGCCGGTTCGGCCACGGGGCTATCGATGCCGTCGGGGTGTTCGGGCGGGCGACGATTTTCCTGTTTCACGCATTGTTTAGCCGCGGCGGTATTGGCGGCGGTTTTGGTTTGCTGATCAAGCAATTGCATTCGGTCGGCGTGATGTCCCTGGTGATCATCGTCGTCTCCGGGGTGTTCATCGGCATGGTGTTGGCGCTGCAAGGCTTCAATATCCTGTCCAGCTACGGTTCGGAACAGGCTGTCGGGCAGATGGTTGCCCTGACGTTGCTGCGTGAACTGGGGCCGGTGGTGACTGCATTGCTGTTTGCCGGGCGCGCAGGTTCGGCCCTGACTGCCGAAATCGGCAACATGAAGTCCACCGAGCAGTTGTCCAGTCTGGAAATGATTGGCGTCGACCCGCTCAAGTACATCATTGCCCCGCGCCTGTGGGCCGGTTTCATTTCCCTGCCGGTGCTGGCGATGATTTTCAGCGTCGTCGGGATCTGGGGCGGTTCGTGGGTGGCAGTCGACTGGCTGGGTGTCTATGACGGCTCCTACTGGGCGAACATGCAGAACAGCGTGACGTTCAATGGTGATGTGCTCAACGGCATCATCAAAAGTGTCGTCTTCGCCTTTGTCGTGACCTGGATTGCCGTATTCCAAGGCTATGATTGCGAGCCTACTTCCGAGGGGATCAGTCGTGCCACAACCAAGACCGTGGTGTATGCCTCTTTGGCAGTGCTCGGCCTGGACTTTATTTTGACCGCCCTGATGTTTGGAGATTTCTGATGCAAAACCGCACCCTGGAAATCGGTGTCGGCCTTTTCTTGCTGGCTGGCATCCTGGCTTTGTTGCTGCTTGCGTTGCGGGTCAGTGGCCTGTCCCCGACCGCAAACACCGATACGTATAAACTTTATGCCTACTTCGACAATATCGCCGGTTTGACTGTCAGAGCTAAAGTGACCATGGCCGGTGTGACTATCGGCAAGGTTACGGCGATCGATCTGGACCGCGACAGTTTCACCGGCCGGGTGACCATGCAATTGGAAAAGCGCGTAGATAATCTGCCGACTGACTCCACTGCATCTATCCTGACGGCTGGCCTGTTGGGCGAGAAGTACATCGGTATCAGCGTGGGCGGGGAACAAGCCTTGCTCAAGGATGGTGGAACCATCCACGACACCCAGTCGTCGCTGGTGCTCGAGGACTTGATCGGTAAATTCCTGCTCAATACCGTTAGCAAAGACGCTAAATGAGGAGCTTTTGAATGATTTCTACCTTGCGACGTGGCCTGCTGGTACTGCTTGCAACATTGCCGCTGATGGGCAACGCCGTGGCGGATTCTTCCGCGCACGCGCTCGTGCAGGACACGACCAATCGGATGCTTGCCGATCTGTCGGCCAATAAAGAGAAGTACAAGCAGGACCCGCAGGACTTTTATACGGCGCTGAACACCATCGTCGGACCTGTGGTGGATGCCGAGGGCATTTCCAAAAGCATCATGACGGTCAAGTACTCGCGCAAAGCCACGCCTGCGCAAATGCAGACCTTTCAGGAAAACTTCAAGAAAGGCCTGTTCCAGTTCTACGGCAACGCCTTGCTGGAGTACAACAACCAGGGCATCGTCGTTGATCCTGCCAAGGATGAGTCGGGCGACCGCACCAGCATTGGCATGACGGTCAAGGGCAGCAACGGCGCGATTTATCCGGTGCAGTACACGCTCGAGAAGATCAATGGCGAGTGGAAGCTGCGCAACGTGATCATCAACGGCATCAACATTGGCAAGCTGTTCCGCGATCAGTTTGCTGACGCGATGCAGCGCAATGGCAACGACCTGGACAAGACCATCAATGGTTGGGCCGGGGAAGTCGCCAAAGCCAAGGCCAGCACCGAGAAGCCAGCACAATGAGTGTATCGGCCATTCGCATGAGCGAGTCCGGCGAGCTGCGGTTGAGCGGCATGCTGGATTACCGCACCGGCCCGGGTCTGCGCAAGCAGGGCCAGGCGCTGATCAAAGCCAGTACGGCCCCCGCCGTGGTGGTCGATTGTTCGGCGGTGTTGAAATCCAGCAGTGTCGGCTTGTCGCTGCTGCTGTGTTTCATGCGTGATGCAGAGGCGGCCGGCAAGGCCGTCAGCATCCGCGCAATGCCCGAAGACATGCGCGAAATCGCTCAGGTCAGCGAATTGACCGAGCTGTTGGCGCACCCCTAACCGGCATCTATAAAGAAGCCCCCCGTCAGAGTCCTGTGAATGCGGGGTTCGCAGGCGCGGGGCTTTTTTGTATGATGTCCGACCCGCGCGCGCAGAGCGCCGATTGAGGTTGAGCATGCAGGCCACCGAAGTGAAGAGCTTTCTCGAAGGAAAGCTGTCCGAGACTTTTTTATCTGTGCAGGTTGAAGTTGAGGGCGAAGGCTGCAACTTTCAGCTGAACGTGATTAGCGATGAACTGGCGGCGTTGAGCCCGGTGAAGCGTCAGCAGCAGATCTATGCCCATTTGAACCCATGGATCACCGATGGCAGCATCCATGCGGTCACTATGAAATTTTTCAGCAGCGCGGCCTGGGCCGAGCGCACCTGAGCCCAAGGGCGTCGAGATTCTTATGGATAAATTGATTATTACTGGTGGTGTTCGTCTTGATGGCGAAATCCGCATCTCCGGGGCAAAGAACTCTGCCCTGCCGATCCTTGCGGCCACTCTGTTGTGTGATGGCCCGGTCACCGTGGCCAACCTGCCGCACCTGCACGACATCACCACCATGATCGAGCTGTTCGGTCGCATGGGCATCGAGCCGGTGATCGACGAGAAGCTGAGCGTCGAAATCGACCCACGCACCATCAAGACCCTGATCGCGCCGTACGAACTGGTGAAAACCATGCGTGCCTCGATCCTGGTATTGGGGCCGATGGTTGCCCGTTTCGGTGAAGCCGAAGTCGCGCTGCCTGGCGGTTGCGCCATTGGTTCGCGTCCGGTCGACCTGCACATCCGTGGCCTCGAAGCCATGGGCGCAGTCATCGATGTCGAGGGCGGCTACATCAAGGCCAAGGCGCCTGAAGGCGGCTTGCGCGGTGCGCACTTCTTCTTCGACACCGTCAGCGTGACCGGTACCGAAAACATCATGATGGCCGCCGCTCTGGCCAAGGGCCGCAGCGTTCTGGCTAACGCCGCTCGCGAGCCTGAAGTCATCGACCTGGCGAACTTCCTGATCGCCATGGGCGCCAAGATCACTGGCGCCGGCACCGACACCATCACCATCGATGGCGTTGAGCGTCTGCACCCGGCCACCTATAAAGTGATGCCGGACCGTATCGAAACCGGCACCTACCTGGTGGCAGCTGCCGTGACCGGCGGCCGTGTGAAGGTCAAGGACACTGATCCGACCATCCTCGAAGCCGTTCTGGAAAAACTCCGTGAGTCGGGTGCCGAAATCACCTGCGGCGATGACTGGATCGAGCTGAACATGCATGGCAAGCGGCCAAAAGCCGTCAATGTGCGTACCGCTCCGTACCCGGCGTTCCCGACTGATATGCAGGCGCAGTTCATCTCCCTCAACGCCATTGCCGAAGGCACCGGTGCGGTGATCGAGACGATCTTCGAAAACCGTTTCATGCACGTGTATGAGTTGCACCGCATGGGCGCCAAGATCCAGGTCGAGGGCAACACCGCCATCGTTACCGGCACCGAGAAGCTGAAAGGCGCGCCAGTCATGGCCACCGACCTGCGTGCTTCGGCCAGCCTGGTAATCTCGGCACTGATCGCCGAAGGCGACACCCTGATCGATCGCATCTACCACATCGACCGTGGTTACGAGTGCATCGAAGAGAAACTGCAGATGCTCGGCGCCAAGATCCGCCGCGTACCGGGCTAGTTTCTGCTGCATGGGCGCAGGGACGCGCCCGTTGAATTGTTCAGTCGAGCCGGTTACCGGCTCGATGTGTGTCCGGCGCCGTTTGCGACCGGACATGAGTACCTTGATAAGGACTGACGTTTCCCATGTTGACCATCGCACTGTCCAAGGGCCGCATCCTTGACGACACCCTGCCGCTTCTGGCTGAAGCAGGCATCGTGCCGACCGAGAATCCGGACAAGAGCCGCAAGCTGATCATCCCCACGACCCAGCCCGACGTACGTCTGCTGATCGTGCGCGCCACCGATGTGCCGACTTACGTCGAACATGGTGCCGCGGACCTGGGCGTCGCCGGTAAAGATGTGCTGATGGAATACGGCGGCCAGGGCCTCTACGAGCCGCTGGACCTACGAATTGCCCTGTGCAAGCTGATGACCGCCGGCAAAATTGGCGCAGTCGAGCCCAAGGGCCGACTGCGCGTTGCCACCAAGTTCGTCAACGTTGCCAAGCGTTACTACGCCGAGCAGGGTCGTCAGGTTGACATCATCAAGCTCTACGGCTCGATGGAGCTGGCACCGCTGATCGGTCTGGCCGACAAGATCATCGACGTGGTCGACACCGGTAACACGCTGCGGGCCAATGGCCTGGAACCACAGGATTTCATCGCTGACATCAGCTCCCGTCTGATCGTCAACAAAGCTTCGATGAAAATGCAGCACGCCCGTATCCAGGCGTTGATCGACACCCTGCGCAAGGCAGTGGAGTCTCGACACCGCGGCTGATTCACCTGCGCGACGTTAAGTCGCGCCCGTCTATCCGCCTCATAGCCAGAATTCTCAGGTGCCCAAGCGGAAACGACTGCTAAGTTAGGGCGCCTGAGTTTTTGCCATTCCTATGAGGCTCTCGCTATGACCGCACCGACTGCAATTCGCCGACTCAACGCTGCTGACCCGGATTTCGCACATCATCTGGATCATCTGCTGAGCTGGGAAAGTGTGTCTGACGACTCGGTCAATCAGCGGGTGCTGGACATCATCAAAGCCGTGCGCGAGCGTGGCGATGCGGCGCTGGTGGAATTCACCCAGAAGTTCGACGGCCTGCAAGTCGCCTCGATGGCAGACTTGATCCTGCCGCGTGAACGTCTGGAGCTGGCCCTGACCCGCATCACCGCGCCCCAGCGCGAAGCATTGGAAAAAGCCGCGGCTCGAGTGCGCAGCTACCACGAAAAACAGAAACAGGACTCCTGGAGCTACACCGAAGCCGACGGAACGGTGCTGGGCCAGAAGGTCACGCCGCTGGATCGCGCCGGTCTGTACGTGCCGGGCGGCAAGGCGTCGTACCCGTCGTCGGTACTGATGAACGCGATTCCGGCCAAGGTCGCTGGCGTGACCGAAGTGGTCATGGTCGTGCCGACCCCGCGCGGTGAAATCAATGAACTGGTATTGGCCGCGGCCTGCATTGCCGGCGTGGATCGTGTGTTTACCATCGGTGGCGCCCAAGCGGTTGCCGCGCTGGCTTACGGCACCGAAAGCGTGCCGAAGGTCGACAAAGTGGTTGGCCCGGGCAATATTTATGTCGCCACCGCCAAGCGCCACGTGTTTGGCCAGGTCGGCATCGACATGATCGCCGGTCCGTCCGAGATCCTTGTGGTCTGCGACGGCCAGACCGATCCGGACTGGATCGCCATGGACCTGTTCTCCCAGGCCGAGCATGACGAAGACGCCCAGGCGATTCTGGTCAGCCCGGACGCCGAGTTCCTCGACAAAGTCGCCGCCAGCATCAGCAAATTGCTGCCGACGATGGAACGTGCCGAGATCATCGAGACGTCGATCAATGGCCGCGGCGCGCTGATCCTGGTCCGCGACATGCAACAAGCCATCGAAGTGGCCAACCGCATCGCGCCGGAGCACCTGGAGTTGTCGGTCGCCGATCCACAAGCCTGGCTGCCGCAGATCCGCCACGCTGGTGCAATCTTCATGGGCCGTCACACCTCCGAAGCGTTGGGCGATTACTGCGCCGGGCCGAACCACGTCTTGCCGACCTCCGGCACCGCGCGATTCTCTTCGCCGCTGGGTGTGTACGACTTCCAGAAACGCTCGTCGATCATCTTCTGCTCCGAGCAGGGTGCTTCCGAATTGGGCAAAACCGCTTCCGTGCTGGCCCGTGGCGAGTCGCTGACCGCTCACGCCCGTAGCGCTGAATACCGCATCGTTGATGATCAAGAAGGGAAATAAAGATGAGTAAATTCTGGAGTCCCTTCGTCAAGAGTCTGGTGCCTTACGTACCGGGCGAGCAGCCGAAGCTGGCGAAACTGGTGAAGCTCAACACCAACGAAAACCCGTACGGCCCATCGCCTAAAGCCTTGGCCGCGATGCAGACCGAACTGAACGACAACCTGCGCCTGTACCCGGACCCGAACAGCGATCTGCTGAAGAATGCGGTCGCCACTTATTACGGCGTGCAGGCGAACCAAGTGTTCCTCGGCAATGGCTCCGATGAAGTCCTGGCGCACATCTTCCACGGCTTGTTGCAACACGACAATCCGGTGCTGTTCCCGGACATCAGCTACAGCTTCTATCCGGTCTACTGCGGGTTGTACGGCATTGCCTTCGATGCGGTGCCGCTGGACGCGCAATTCCAGATCAACCCGGCAGACTACGCCAAGCCGAACGGCGGGATCATTTTTCCGAACCCGAACGCACCGACCGGTTGTCTGTTGGCGCTGGATGCCGTGGAGCAAATCCTCAAGGCCAGCCCGGATTCCGTGGTGGTGGTCGATGAAGCCTATATCGACTTCGGCGGCGAAACCGCGATCAGCCTGGTGGACCGTTACCCGAACCTGCTCGTGACCCAGACCCTGTCCAAGTCCCGTTCTTTGGCGGGCCTGCGGGTCGGTCTGGCGGTTGGGCATCCAGACCTGATCGAGGCGCTGGAGCGGATCAAGAACAGCTTCAACTCTTATCCGCTGGATCGCCTGGCGAATGTCGGGGCAGCGGCGGCGTTCGAGGATCGCGAGTACTTCGACAAGACTTGCCGGTTGGTCATCGACAATCGCGAGAAGGTTGTCGCGCAGTTGGAGGCCAAGGGCTTTGAAGTACTGCCGTCGGCGGCCAACTTCATCTTCGCCCGGCACCCGCAGCACGATGCGGCGGCTCTGGCAGCGAAGTTGCGTGAGCAGGGCGTGATCGTTCGGCACTTCAAGCAGGAGCGGATTGCCCAGTTCTTGCGGATTTCGATTGGCACGCCAGAGCAGAATCAGGCGCTGATCGACGGCCTCGGCGACCTCTAAACCAATTCCTGTAGGAGCGAGGCTTGCCCGCGAAGGCGTCAGGACATTCAACGTTGATATTGACTGACATGACGCCTTCGCGGGCAAGCCTCGCTCCTACAGGGGGTTGTGGCGTGTCTGTCACTAGACCCTGGTCAGGTTGAACGTGCCTTCAACGTCAGATCCGTCATCGAGCTTGAACAGTAGCGAGCCACTAACAAGCGTCAGCTGATTTTTTAGCTCTATTGCCAAATGCCCGCTCTGAACTTCAAAAATCCGACCTTCCTTGTCCGTAAATTGCCATTTCAACTGCTGCCATGTTGCAGGGGAGTATTGGATGAGTTTCACGCCATCGCTCCCTTGGACTGGAAAACCGAAAGAAACCTCTGCCCTACTTCCATCGTCGGCACTTCCTACGATCATCCAGCCTCCGGGGCCATTTCTGAATATAGGGTCGATCGCAGTGAACGCGTCTCCCTTGTGCTCGAATCTCAAGTAGTACTCGTTATCAATACTCATGGCTGACTCCTCTTGAAAATCTGATTTCAATACGTCGGAGTCAGCCTAAGTTTTTCAGGTCGCGAAAACGACTGTCAGAAATAACAGTGCTTAAGATCTTTTCTGACAGTCTTCAAATGTTCTTATGTCGGGAACAGGTCTATTGAACACGGCAGGCCAGAGGGCAAGGCCTGCCGGAAATTCACTTACTCTTCTTCCTTCACCGGCGCCGGCGGCGGACGCAAACCAATCTCCGCGCTCAGCTTCAATTCCTTGCCATTACGCATCACCTGAATCGAAACCTTGTCAGTCGGTTTGATCCGCGCCACCTGGTTCATCGAGCGACGGCCGTCACCGGCCGGTTCGCCGTCGATGCTGAGGATCACGTCACCCAGTTGCAGGCCGGCCTTCTGCGCCGGGCCGTCACGGAAAATCCCCGCCACCACAATCCCCGGACGCCCGGACAGGCCGAACGACTCCGCCAGTTCCTGAGTCAACGGCTGCACTTCAATCCCCAGCCAGCCACGAATTACCTGGCCGTGTTCGATGATCGACTTCATCACTTCCATCGCCAGTTTCACCGGAATCGCAAAACCGATGCCTTGCGAGCCGCCGGACTTGGAGAAAATAGCCGTGTTGATGCCGGTCAGGTTGCCGTTGGCATCCACCAGCGCACCTCCAGAGTTGCCGGGGTTGATCGCGGCGTCGGTCTGGATGAAGTCTTCGTAGTTGTTCAGGCCCAGTTGATTGCGGCCAGTGGCGCTGATGATGCCCATGGTCACGGTCTGGCCGACACCGAACGGGTTGCCGATGGCCAGCGCGACGTCACCGATGCGGATGTTGTCGGAACGCCCGATCGTGATCGACGGCAGGGTTTTCAGGTCGATCTTCAATACCGCGAGATCGGTTTCCGGGTCGCTGCCGATGACCCGGGCCAGGGTCTCACGGCCATCCTTGAGCGCCACGACAATCTGGTCGGCGCCGGTGGTCACGTGGTTATTGGTCAGGATGTAGCCTTCCGGGCTCATGATCACGCCGGAACCCAGGCTTGACTCCATGCGCTTCTGCTTGGGCGAGTTGTCGCCGAAGAAGCGGCGGAACTGCGGATCTTCGAACAGCGGGTGATTGGGTTTGTTGATGACTTTGGTGGTGTACAGGTTGACCACCGCCGGCGCGGCAATGACCACGGCATCGGCATAGGACACGGGCCCCTGTTGCACGCTGGTGGTTTGCGGAGCTTGCTGCAGGTTGACGTCGAGGCTCGGAAGCCCGACCCATTGCGGGTAACGCTGAATGATCAACAGAGCGATAAGCACGCCGGCCAACAACGGCCAGCCGGAAAAACGCAGCGCCTTAAGCATTAAACAAGTCCTACAGAGGTTGCAGGTGGTATGAGACCGCCCATAATGTCGCGCATTATAGAGGTCGCGCGTGCCTCTGAACGGGATATTTAGGAGTCTTTTATGGCCGTCGCCCTGAGCACCCTGGTCGAAGAAGCCGACCGTTACCTGAACAGTTCAAAGATTGCCGACTACTGCCCCAACGGGTTGCAGGTCGAAGGCCGCCCGCAAGTGATGCGCATCGTCAGCGGCGTCACCGCCAGCCAGGCGCTGCTGGACGCTGCGGTGGAAGCCAAGGCCGATCTGGTGTTGGTGCATCACGGCTATTTCTGGAAGGGCGAGAACCCGTGCATCACCGGCATGAAGCAACGCCGGTTGAAAACCCTGCTCAAGCACGACATCAGTTTGCTGTCGTATCACTTGCCTCTGGACCTGCACCCGGACGTCGGCAACAACGTGCAGCTTGCGCGTCAGTTGGACATCACCGTCGAGGGCCCGCTGGACCCCGATAACCTGAAAGTCGTCGGTCTGGTCGGCTCGCTGAGCGAACCGATGAGCCCGCGTGACTTCGCCCGTCGTGTGCAGGAAGTCATGGGTCGTGAGCCGTTGCTGATTGAAGGCAGCGAGATGATCCGTCGGGTCGGCTGGTGCACCGGTGGCGGTCAGGGTTACATTGATCAGGCGGTTCTGGCGGGTGTCGATCTGTACCTCAGCGGCGAAGCGTCCGAACAGACCTTCCACAGTGCCCGGGAAAACGACATCAGTTTCATCGCCGCGGGCCACCACGCCACTGAGCGCTATGGCGTTCAGGCGCTGGGGGATTACCTGGCACGCCGGTTTGCCCTGGAACACATCTTCATCGATTGCCCGAACCCGATCTGAGATCGACCACTGATCAAAATGTGGGAGCGGGCTTGCTCGCGAAGGCGGCGTATCAGTCGACATCAATGTTGAATGTGAGTCAGCATTCGCGAGCAAGCCCGCTCCCACATGAGATCTGTGGTGGCCAAACGAGGGGGTATATTCATATACCCTTTCGATCTAGTTGGCGTCCTGATTAGAAGGGGGCCGCTGTGCTAGGATTCCCCGCTCGAACACGGCCCGCTGGCCGTCCATAAGATCGTTTTCGTGAGTAGCCATGGTCGACAAACTGACGCATCTGAAACAGCTGGAGGCCGAAAGCATCCACATCATCCGCGAGGTCGCCGCCGAGTTCGATAACCCGGTGATGCTGTACTCCGTCGGTAAAGACTCCGCCGTGATGCTGCACCTTGCGCGCAAGGCATTCTTCCCGGGCAAGCTGCCGTTCCCGGTAATGCACGTCGACACCCAGTGGAAGTTCAAGGAGATGTACACGTTCCGCGACCGCATGGTCGAGGAACTGGGCCTGGACCTGCTGGTGCACGTCAACCCCGATGGCGTTGCGCAGGGTATCAACCCGCTGACCCACGGCAGTGCCAAACACACTGACATCATGAAAACCGAAGGCCTCAAGCAGGCCCTCGACAAGTACGGCTTCGACGCCGCATTTGGTGGTGCCCGCCGTGACGAAGAGAAATCCCGTGCCAAAGAGCGCGTGTATTCCTTCCGCGATACCAAGCACCGCTGGGACCCGAAGAACCAGCGCCCGGAGCTGTGGAACGTCTACAACGGTAACGTCAACAAGGGCGAATCCATTCGTGTGTTCCCATTGTCGAACTGGACCGAACTGGACATCTGGCAGTACATCTACCTCGAAGGCATCCCGATTGTGCCGCTGTATTTCGCCGCCGAGCGCGACGTTATCGAGATGAACGGCACCTGGATCATGATCGACGACGAACGCCTGCTCAATCACCTGAGCGACGAAGACAAGGCGCGCATCGTCAAGAAAAAGGTCCGTTTCCGTACGCTGGGCGACTACCCGTTGACCGGTGCGGTCGAGTCCGAGGCCACCAGCCTGACCGACATCATTCAGGAAATGCTCCTGACGCGAACTTCCGAACGCCAGGGCCGGGTCATCGATCACGATGGCGCAGGCTCGATGGAAGAAAAGAAACGTCAGGGTTATTTCTAAGGGGTTGTCATGTCGCACGTATCTGATTTGATCAGCGAGGACATCCTCGCCTACCTGGGCCAGCACGAACGCAAGGAAATGCTGCGCTTTCTGACCTGTGGCAACGTCGACGACGGCAAGAGCACCCTGATCGGGCGCCTGCTGCACGACTCCAAAATGATCTACGAAGATCACCTGGAAGCCATCACCCGCGACTCGAAAAAAGTCGGCACCACCGGCGAAGACATCGACCTGGCATTGCTGGTCGACGGCTTGCAGGCTGAGCGTGAGCAGGGAATCACCATCGATGTCGCTTACCGCTACTTCTCCACCGCCAAGCGCAAATTCATCATCGCCGATACCCCTGGCCATGAGCAGTACACCCGCAACATGGCCACCGGTGCGTCCACCTGTGACCTGGCGATCATCCTGGTCGATGCCCGTTACGGCGTGCAGACCCAGACCCGTCGCCACAGCTTCATTGCCTCGTTGCTCGGCATCAAGCACATCGTGGTCGCCATCAACAAGATGGACCTCAATGGCTTCGACGAAAGCGTGTTCGAGTCGATCAAGGCCGATTACCTGAAGTTCGCCGAAGGCATCGCGTTCAAGCCGACCACCATGGCCTTCGTGCCGATGTCCGCTCTGAAGGGCGACAACGTGGTGAACAAGTCCGAGCGCTCGCCGTGGTACACCGGCCAGTCGCTGATGGAAATCCTTGAAACCGTCGAAATCGCCAACGACCGCAACTACACCGACCTGCGTTTCCCGGTGCAGTACGTCAACCGTCCGAACCTGAACTTCCGTGGTTTCGCCGGCACCCTGGCCAGCGGCATCGTGCACAAGGGCGACGAAGTCGTGGTGCTGCCGTCGGGCAAGAGTAGCCGCGTGAAATCCATCGTCACCTTCGAAGGTGAACTGGAGCACGCAGGTCCAGGTCAAGCGGTCACGCTGACCATGGAAGACGAGATCGACATCTCTCGCGGTGACTTGCTGGTGCACGCCGACAACCAGCCGCAAGTGACTGACGCCTTCGACGCCATGCTGGTGTGGATGGCTGAAGAACCGATGCTGCCGGGCAAGAAATACGACATCAAACGCGCCACGTCCTACGTGCCGGGTTCGATCACCAGCATCGTCAACCGCGTTGACGTGAACACCCTGGAAGAAGGTCCGGCCAGTTCGTTGAACCTGAACGAGATCGGTCGGGTCAAGGTCAGCCTCGACGCCGCCATCGCGCTGGACGGTTACTCGAGCAACCGCACCACCGGTTCGTTCATCGTCATCGATCGCTTGACCAACGGCACCGTCGCCGCTGGCATGATCATCGCCCAGCCGTTGAGCCATGAAAGCGGCACTCATCATGGCAAATCGGCCCATGTAGCCACCGAGGAGCGTGCCCAACGCTTCGGCCAGCAACCGACCACCGTGTTGTTCAGCGGCTTGTCGGGCGCAGGCAAAAGCACGCTGGCCTATGCGGTTGAACGCAAGTTGTTCGACTTGGGCCGTGCGGTGTTCGTGCTCGACGGTCAGAACCTGCGTCATGACCTGAACAAAGGTCTGCCACTGGATCGCGCCGGCCGTACCGAGAACTGGCGTCGTGCGGCGCACGTAGCGCGTCAGTTCAACGAAGCCGGTTTGCTGACCCTGGCGGCATTTGTTGCTCCAAGCGCCGAAGGTCGTGAGCAGGCCAAGGACCTGATCGGTAAGGAGCGTTTGCTGACGGTTTACGTCCAGGCCTCGCCGACGGTTTGCGCCGAGCGTGATCCGCAAGGGCTGTATACCGCCGCTGGCGATAACATCCCGGGCGACTCCTTCCCGTACGACGTGCCACTGGACGCTGACCTTGTAGTCGACACCCAGTCGCTGTCGCTGGAAGAAAGCGTCAAGCAAGTGCTGGATCTGCTGCGTAGCCGCGGCGCGATCTAAGCGTTAGCCGCTCATAAAAAACCCGCCGATGAGTGATCATCGGCGGGTTTTTTTGTGTCTTGCGATATCCAAATGTGGGAGCGGGCTTGCTCGCGAAAGCGGACTGACATTCAACATTGATGTCGACTGATACACCGCTTTCGCGATGTAGAAACGGACACATCCTTTACGATTGAAACCGGGGACATCCTTTACGTTTCTGTTGGCTTGAAAGGCGGCTTTCGCCGCTTTTCAGCCTGCCTAAAAGGTAGTTGCAGAGGTAAATATCCCAAACATCATCGTCTACTTCCTTGAGTCCTAGCGCCTCACCTGCCAAGGATTCACTGACGAAAATCATCTTGCCTTTCCATTTCATCGACCCATTCTGCCTGACCATGCGGATCGTCATGTCCGAAGCGTAATCGGCCTCAGGCACGCGTCCGTCGTACTGCCGTTTTGACGGCTCATAGAGGTCCGCAGGAACTTTCATCTCTAAAGCCTTGTGAGGCCGTACGTAATTGAACTCTTGTCGAAACTGTTCGAATGCCAACTGTTGTTCCACCAGGTTACGTTCAGGTGCATGAAGCAATGCAGCCTTGAGCGTTCGATGCATGCGTTCATGACGGCCATTCTGGTCAGGTCGCCCCGGCTGAATTCGTTCTGGGTAGATCCCTAAACGTATCCACCACGCCGCCAGACTGGAGATGCGTGAAATGCCGGTGGAGGCAAAGGGGGAGCCGTTATCCGTGCGGATTACGTCAGGCAAGCCGTACTCCCGAAACGCCCAGTCAAATCCCTCGCGGGCGCCGGCAACACTGCTTTGCGCTCTGCACAGCAATAGAAATCGACTGACGTGATCAGTAATTGTCAGTGGGTAACAACGTTGGCCGTTCTGAAGCGCGAAGTCACCTTTGAAATCCGCTGCCCATGTCTGATTAGGCGCAGTGGCGTCGCGCAGCGGATTTTTTCCTGCTGGTGGGCGATTGAGGAAGCGCCGTTTTTGCACCAGACCTGCTCGCTTAAGCCACTCGCCTGCCGTGCTGACCGTTGGCCAAGACAACTCTGGATGATCGATCTTAAGGTTATGCACCAGTTTTTCAGGTCCCCAACTGTGATGCTCGCGCTTGTACGCGATTAGCAACTCAAGCACCTCGTCGCTGATTTTGAAAGGGCTCGTATGCGGGCGCCGTGACAGCTCCTTTAGCCCATCAATGCCATGTGCCTCGTAGCGTGCAAGCCATTTGTCCAAAGTGGGTCGGCTGAGCCCGTAGTGACGGGCCAGCTCGCTTTTGGAATGGCTGCCTTGCAGCCAGTCGCCTATGAGTTTGATTCGTTGATCCATTGGAGACTCTCGATTCCAGGGCATGGTCAGGTACCTCCTGACCGTATTTCACACCTGTAAAGGATGTCTCCGGTTTAAAACGTAAAGGATGTCTCCGGTTTCTACCCGAGCAAGCCCGCTCCCACAAGGGTTTTGTGTTTTGGCGGTCAGTTTGCGGGTGCTGCCAGTTGTGGCGGCGGGGCGAAGTCGAAGGGTGCCAGCGCAAACCCGTTCTCATCCACCTGCAACGCCCAGCCCTGACGATCCCAATCCCCCAGCACGATGCGTTTGGCCGCTTGCTCGCCAATCTGCAACTTGTGAATCGCCGGGCGATGGGTGTGCCCATGAATCAGGGTTTTCACGGCAAATGCCTGCATGATGCGCGGCACTTCGTCCGGCGTCACATCGACAATGTCGTTAGCCTTCATCCGCGTCTGCGCACGGCTTTCGCTGCGCAGCTTGCGCGCCAGTTTATGCCGGGTGCTCAACGGCAGATGCCGGAGGATGAACAGGGTGATGGGGTTGCGCAGGTAGCGCCGCAGCTTCATGTAGCCAACGTCGCGGGTGCAGAGGCTGTCGCCGTGCATCAATAGCACCGGCTCGCCGTAAAACTGCACGACACTCGGGTCCTTCAGCAGCGTACAGCCGGCTTCTTTGCAGAACGCCTTGCCGAGCAGGAAGTCACGATTGCCGTGCATCAGAAAAATGGCCGTGCCGCTGTCGCTAAGATTGCGCAGGGCCTGGCAGATGGAGCGCTGGAACGGCGTCATGGCATCGTCGCCAATCCACGCCTCGAAAAAGTCGCCGAGGATGTACAGCGCACTCGCTGTCCGGGCGCGTCCGGCGAGCAAATCCAGAAACGCCCGGGTTATGTCCGGGCGCTCCTCTTCCAGATGCAAGTCTGAAATCAGCAATATCACTCAATGATCTCGGCTTTCTCGATGATCACGTCGTCTGCTGGTACGTCCTGATGGCCGGACTTGGAAGTGGTGCTCACGCCTTTGATCTTGTCGACGACGTCGGTGCCGGCAACAACTTTGGCGAATACCGCGTAGCCCCAGCCCTGAGTGGTCTTGGCGCTGTGGTTCAGGAAGCTGTTGTCAGCCACGTTGATGAAGAACTGGGCGGAAGCCGAATGCGGCTCCATGGTGCGCGCCATGGCCACGGTGTACTTCTCGTTCGGCAGGCCGTTGTCAGCTTCGTTCTGGATGCTTGGGCGCTTGTCTTTCTTTTCTTTCATGCCTGGCTCGAAACCGCCGCCCTGGATCATGAAGTTACCGATCACACGGTGGAAAACGGTGTTTTCGTAGTGGCCGGCCTTGACGTATTCGATGAAGTTGGCAACGGTCAGCGGTGCCTTTTCAGCGTTCAATTCCAGGACGATGTCGCCATGGTTGGTGGTCAGTTTGACTTGGGTCATGATCGGGGACTCTTTATAAAAGAAGCATTTTAATGAATTCGTGGGTTTCGGGGCGTTTGAGCCCTCAACCGGTTTGGCCAGCAACAGCCAAGGTGCGCAGTTTAGCGCGACAGGCGCGAATTTCGAGGCTGTTTTTCAAAACAGGTGGATTAAACACACCTGATTTAGGGCCTGCTCTGTCAGCAGCTTGACAGCATCGGCTATGATAGCGGCTTTGTTTTGTCAGGCCTTTAGTTCCGGCCGCGCACTCGTACGTTCAAGGATCCTATGAGCAAGCCCACTGTCGACCCTACCTCGAATTCCAAGACTGGCCCTGCTGTGCCGGTCAATTTCCTGCGCCCGATCATCCAGGCGGACCTGGACTCGGGTAAGCACACGCAGATCGTCACCCGTTTCCCGCCTGAGCCCAACGGCTACCTGCACATTGGTCACGCCAAGTCGATTTGCGTGAACTTCGGCCTGGCCCAGGAATTTGGCGGCGTCACGCACCTGCGTTTCGACGACACCAACCCGGCCAAGGAAGACCAGGAATACATCGACGCGATCGAAAGCGACATCAAATGGCTGGGCTTTGAATGGTCCGGCGAAGTGCGCTACGCCTCGCAGTATTTCGACCAGTTGCACGACTGGGCCGTCGAGCTGATCAAGGCCGGCAAGGCCTACGTTGATGACCTGAGCCCGGAGCAAGCCAAGGAATACCGTGGCAGCCTGACCGAGCCGGGCAAAAACAGCCCGTTCCGTGACCGTTCCGTGGAAGAAAACCTCGACTGGTTCGCCCGCATGAAGGCCGGCGAATTCCAGGACGGCGCACGTGTACTGCGGGCCAAGATCGACATGGCCTCGCCGAACATGAACCTGCGCGATCCGATCATGTATCGCATCCGTCACGCTCACCATCACCAGACCGGTGACAAGTGGTGCATCTACCCGAACTACGACTTCACACACGGTCAGTCGGACGCCATCGAAGGCATCACTCACTCGATCTGCACCCTGGAGTTCGAAAGCCATCGTCCGCTGTACGAGTGGTTCCTGGACGCTCTGCCAGTGCCGGCGCACCCGCGTCAGTACGAGTTCAGCCGCCTGAACCTGAACTACACGATCACCAGCAAGCGCAAGCTCAAGCAACTGGTCGATGAAAAGCACGTGTTCGGCTGGGACGATCCGCGCATGTCCACGCTGTCGGGTTTCCGCCGCCGTGGCTACACGCCGAAATCGATCCGCAACTTCTGCGACATGGTCGGTACCAACCGTTCTGACGGCGTCGTCGATTTCGGCATGCTCGAGTTCAGCATCCGTCAGGATCTGGACCAGAACGCTCCGCGCGCCATGTGCGTGCTGCGTCCGTTGAAGGTGGTGATTACCAACTACCCGGAAGACCAGGTCGAGAACCTCGAACTGCCGCGTCATCCGCAGAAAGAAGAACTGGGCGTGCGCAAGCTGCCGTTCGCCCGTGAGATCTACATCGACCGTGAAGACTTCATGGAAGAGCCGCCAAAAGGCTACAAGCGCCTGGAACCGAACGGCGAAGTGCGTCTGCGCGGCAGCTACGTGATCCGTGCCGACGAAGCGATCAAGGACGCCGATGGCAACATCGTCGAACTGCGTTGCTCCTACGACCCGGAAACACTGGGCAAGAACCCTGAAGGTCGCAAGGTCAAAGGCGTGGTGCACTGGGTGCCGGCGGCTGCCAGCGTCGAGTGCGAAGTGCGTCTGTACGATCGTCTGTTCCGCTCGGCCAACCCTGAGAAGGCCGAAGACAGCGCCAGTTTCCTGGACAACATCAACCCTGACTCGCTGCAAGTTCTCACTGGTTGTCGTGCTGAGCCTTCGCTGGGCAATGCACAGCCGGAAGACCGTTTCCAGTTCGAGCGCGAAGGCTACTTCTGCGCGGATATCAAGGACTCGAAACCAGGTCATCCGGTCTTCAACCGTACCGTGACCTTGCGTGATTCGTGGGGCCAGTGATTCAAGGAACATAAAGTGCTTACGATCTACAACACGCTCACCAAGAGCAAAGAAGTCTTCAAACCGCTGGATGGCAACAATGTGCGCATGTACGTCTGCGGGATGACCGTGTACGACTACTGCCACATTGGCCATGGCCGCAGCATGGTCGCGTTTGACCTGGTGACCCGCTGGTTGCGGTTCAGCGGCTATAACCTGACCTACGTGCGCAACATCACCGACATCGAAGACAAGATCATCAATCGGGCCAAGGAGAACGGCGAGCCGTTCGACGTGCTGACCGAGCGCATGATCACTGCGATGCACGAGGACGAGGCGCGCCTCAACATCCTCAAGCCGGACATGGAACCGCGGGCCACCGACCACATCGCTGGCATGCAGACCATGATCCAGACCCTGATCGACAAGGGTTACGCCTACGCACCGGGCAATGGCGACGTGTACTACCGCGTCGCCAAGTTCATGGGCTACGGCAAGCTGTCGCGCAAAAAGATTGAAGACCTGCGCATCGGTGCGCGGATCGAAGTCGACGAGTCCAAGCAGGATCCGCTGGACTTCGTGCTGTGGAAAGGCGCCAAGCCGGGCGAACCGAGCTGGCCATCGCCGTGGGGCGACGGTCGTCCGGGCTGGCACATCGAGTGCTCGGTGATGTCGACTTGCTGCCTCGGCGAGACTTTCGACATTCATGGCGGCGGCAGCGACCTCGAGTTCCCGCACCATGAAAACGAAATCGCCCAGAGCGAAGCGGCGACCGGCAAGACCTACGCCAACGCGTGGATGCATTGCGGCATGATTCGCATCAATGGCGAGAAGATGTCCAAGTCCTTGAACAACTTCTTCACCATTCGCGATGTGCTGGAAAAGTACCACCCGGAAGTCGTGCGTTACCTGCTGGTTTCGAGCCACTACCGCAGCGCGATCAACTACTCGGAAGACAACCTCAAGGACGCCAAAGGCGCACTCGAGCGTTTCTACCACGCGTTGAAAGGCCTGCCGAGCGTGGCGCCGGCTGGCGGCGAAGCCTTTGTCGAGCGCTTCACTCAGGTGATGAACGACGACTTCGGCACGCCGGAAGCCTGCGCGGTGTTGTTCGAGATGGTTCGCGAGATCAACCGTCTGCGCGAGAGTGATCTCAATGCAGCGGCGGGCCTGGCGGCACGCTTGAAAGAACTGGCCAGCGTGCTGGGTGTATTGCAGCTCGAAGCCGATGACTTCTTGCAGGCCGGCGCTGAAGGCCGGGTTGATGCGGCGCAAGTGGATGCGCTGATTGCTGCGCGTCTGGCCGCTCGTGCTGGCAAAGACTGGGCCGAATCCGACCGCATCCGCGACCAGCTCACCGCCATGGGCGTGGTGCTGGAAGACGGCAAGGGCGGCACGACCTGGCGTCTGGCTGACTGATTGTTTTATTCGTTGCAAACAAAAACCCGCCTTGTGCGGGTTTTTGTTTTTGGGTGTAGCTCGATAGGCCTTTGAGGTGACTCAGCTCAAGAGGCCGGTACTGACGGCGACAATCAGGAAAATACCCAGCGCCGCGCGGTAAATCACAAACGGCCAGGTGGAGAACTTTTCCAGGAATTTCATCAGGCCCCAGATGGCGAAAAACGCCGAGACGCTGGCGACTACCAGACCGAAAATCAGATGGGCCCAGGCTTCCGCAGGGAGCTGCGCATGAAACAACACCCACAGTTCTTTCAGGCCGGCCAGAGCGATAGCGGGCAGACCCAACAGGAAGGAGAAACGCGCCGCTTCTTCGCGTTTGAAGTTAAGGAACAGCGCCGCCGTCAGGGTTGAGCCGGAACGGGAAACCCCTGGGATCAGCGCGCCGATCTGAGCAACACCGACAATCAGCGCATCACGCAGACGCATTTCGCCAACGGTGCGCCGGTGACGGCAACTGAGTTCGGCGGCCGCCAGCAAAACGGCCATCACCACGCATGAGATCCCGATCACCATCAGGCCTCTCAACGGGGAGTTACAGGCGTTGAGCGTCGAGGATAAGGCGATGCCAGCAATGCCGATCGGAATGGTCGCCAGCACGATGGCAACGGCCAGCTTGAACCACTGGTTGTTGTAATCACCCTGGCGCACGGCACCTATGCTGCCGGTGACAACCTGCCTCACATCCCGCCAGAAGTAACTGACAACAGCCGCCAGTGCGGCCAGTTGCATGGCGGCGGAAAACGCCGAGCCAGGATCAGGCCAGCCAAGCAGGGCGGGTACGATTCGCATGTGCGCAGTGGAAGAAACGGGCAACAGCTCAGTGATGCCTTGAATGATGCCCAGGATGCCGATTTGCAGGTAATCCAGTGAGGCGAAGCCGATATCAAGGCCGGCGGAACAGATGTTTGTCAAAGCACTTATCCTGTGAGAATAAGAGGGGAGGGAGGTGTTTGGTTCAAGACAAGCAGGTCTAAAAGCTGAAACATTTCGTCACGTTTAGCCGGCGCAGTCAATCACTGATAGGCGCAGGTTGCTTGCGGAACAAAACCGGTCTTGAACGCTCGCCAATTGACCCAGGATTAATACTTCCCTGTGGCGAGGGAGCTCGCTCCCGCAGGGTCGCAAAGCGGCCCCTCTCTTCAGAAAAGAAAGGGACTGCTACACAGTCCAGCGGGAGCAAGTGCCCTCGCTACAGGTTTTTTTGCTTAACGACAATTCAGCTCAACGTCGCCAGCCGTTCAACCGTTTCCGGAAAACGCTCGACCAGACGAATCAAGGTAGTGGCCTGCGCATTCGGTTGTGCGCGTCCTTGCTCCCAGTTTTCCAGGGTCCGGGTATTTGTACGCAAATACATCGCGAATACCGACCGGGAAAGATTGAGCTGTTGGCGGATCGCTACCACCTCCTCGGCAGTGATGGGCACCAGTTTTGGCAACTTGACCTTGTGGGTTCGCAGCGTGACCTTGCCTTGGCGCTCGTCGGCCAAGGCTTCGAGGCCATCCATCAGTTCGTTAAAAATGTCACGTTTCATAGTGGGATCTCGTGTTGATTTCTCTATCTAGCGCTTGTCTGAAAAGTTTCTTCTGGGAAGGCGATAGGTCGTCTTGCTCGTTTTTGCTGTACACGGTGAACAGCCAG
>Ga0209903_1000089_pt1 | contig 37655 bp, 33 predicted proteins | sample OrgsoiDNA2013051_FD_185801 | JGI IMG/M metagenome (GOLD analysis project Ga0209903, IMG submission 185801) | Permafrost soil microbial communities from the Arctic, to analyse light accelerated degradation of dissolved organic matter (DOM) -... | ecosystem: Environmental > Terrestrial > Soil >...
GGGCTTGCTCGCGAAGAGGCCCTCTCATCCAACACAAAATCCCCGGCCTGTCATATTGGAGGACAAGTTCTTACGAACCGTCCTACATGATCCACAGACGCCGTGAACTGTGCCCTGAATAACCCCGATGCTAGTTTGCCTGACGTTCTCGAAAGGCAGATTCAGATGAAAAAAATAGCGGCTGTACTGGGCGCCTGTTCACTGACCTTATTCGGCTGTGGCACCGCCGTAACGGTACTGCAAGACGATGCCGATGCCGCCCGCGGCCTCAGAAAACAAAAGACCTACTGCCAATCGATCCCGCGCATCTACAGCGGCCTGGCCTATGACTTTTGCGTACTGAACGCACCACCCGACCCCACCGGTATTCTGGTGCCACTGGTCTTGCTGGATTTGGGCCTGTCGGGTGTTCTGGATACGCTGGTCTTGCCCTACACGATCTATCGGCAGGGGGCCGACGGCAATATTGCGATTTATTGGCGGCCGGGTCGCGGATAAGCCCCGGCAGCAGCCTTTGGCCGCCCCTTCTTCAGCGGCTGATCACCGCAGGGTCATTCCCGTCATGTTTACGCTATAATCCCGCCCTTTAGCTGTCTCTCGCCCCTTGCGAGGGCACATTAATTTTTGAGGCGCTTGTCGCCTGTATGCAGACTAAAGAGGCTAGACCCCTGTGGCATTGACGATTCTTGGCCTGTCCGGCGCCCTTAGCCATGATCCTTCCGCAGCCTTGTACATCGACGGCAAGCTGGTCGCGGCGGCTGAGGAAGAGCGCTTCGTACGCGATAAACATGCAAAGAACCGCATGCCCTACGAATCGGCGAAGTTCTGCCTCGAACAGGCAGGCATCAAGCCGTCCGACGTTGATGTGGTCGCGATCCCGTTCGCCCCGATCAGCCTGTTCGGCAAAGCGCGCTGGCACTACGCCAAGCGTTACTGGTACGCCCCGGACCGCGCCCTCGACGCGATCCTGATGGGCAACCGTCGCTACAAGCGCTATCGCAACAAGATCGTGTTCTGCCTTGAGCAACTGGGCTTCGACCCGAAGAAAATCAAGATCGAACCGGTCGAGCACCACCTGGCTCACGCCTCCAGCGCTTACCACTGCTCCGGTTTCAAAGAGAAGACCGCGATCCTGGGGATCGACGGCAAGGGTGAGTACGCCACGACCTTCTTTGGTTATGGCGAAAACGGCAAGATCCACAAGATCAAGGAATTCTTCGATCCTGACTCCCTCGGCGGCCTGTACGGCGCGATCACCGAGTTCCTCGGTTTCGAGATGCTCGATGGCGAGTTCAAGGTCATGGGTATGGCGCCGTACGGCGATCCAAGCAAATACGATTTCTCGCGCCTGGCTTCGTTTGAAAACGGTGAGCTGGTGATCAATACCGACTACGCCAACGTTATCGGGCTGCGTCGCTACAAAGAGAAGGGCAAAGGCTTCTACTTCTCGCCGAAGCTGATCGAGTGGCTGGGTCCGAAGCGCGAAGGCGATATCGCCGACGAGCCGTACATCCACTATGCCGCCAGCATGCAAGCGCTGTTCGAAAAGATCTCGCTGCAGATGATCGACCACTACTTGGGCGACGTGCTCAAGGAAACCGGCAAACTGGCCTTCGCCGGTGGCTGTGCGTTGAACGTCAAGCTGAACCAGAAAATCATCGCCCGCGACGACGTCAACGAACTGTTCGTGCAACCGGCGTCCGGCGATGCCGGCACCGCGGTCGGTGCGGCGGCTTATGTGTCCCACGCCCGTGGCGTACCGGTCGAGAAGATGGAACACGTCTACCTCGGCCCGTCGTACAGCAACGAAGACGTGATCGCCGCGTGTGCCCGTCACCCGAGCAAGCCAACCTGGCGCAAGCTCGAGAACATGCCGGAAAACATCGCCAAGATCATGGTCGACGGCAACCCGGTGGCCTGGTTCCAGGGCCGCATGGAGTTTGGTCCGCGTGCGTTGGGTGGTCGTTCGATCATCGGTTGCCCGAGTGCGACCGGCGTGGCTGACCGCATCAACCACCAGATCAAGTTCCGCGAGCGCTGGAGGCCTTTCTGCCCGTCGATGCTCGATACCGTGGCCCCGCAGATGATCAAGATCGATCACCCGGCGCCGTTCATGACCTTCACCTTTGAAGTGGCTGAAGAGTGGAAGACCCGCGTGCCGGAAGTCGTCCACGAAGACGGCACCTCCCGGGCCCAGGTGCTCAAGCGCGAATACAACCCGCGCTACTACGACATGATGAAAGCGCTAGAAGTGCTGACCGGCAACGGCGTGTCGCTGAACACCTCGCTCAACCGTCGTGGCGAGCCGATGATCTGCTCGCCGACCGACGCCCTGAACATGTTCTTCGGCTCCGACCTGCAATACCTGATCATGGAAGACATTCTGGTGGTCAAAGAAGGCGCGGACGCTTATGACACGCTCGGCTGAACGCCATGTGTTGCAGTTCTGTCACGGCTATGACGGGCCGTTCCTGGACTGCGCCCGGCAGTACGCCAGCCTGTTCGCGGGGACTGGCTATCGGGTGACTACGGTCTTTTTGACCGGGGCCGCCGATGCCGAGGTCGCCGCGGGCTGCGCTTCCGACGAAGTGCTGTTCATGGAATACAGCTCCAAGGCTATTCGTGGCCTGAAGCTGGGCGCCATCGGCGATCTGCGCAAGATCGCCGCTTCGCGCAATTTCAGCTTCTGTATTGCCCATCGCTTCAAGCCGATCTACATCGCCTTGCTCGGCACTTCGTTGCCGGTGATTGGCGTGCACCACGCGTTTGGCGATTACAAGCGCGGCACCCGCAGACTGTTCGCGCATATTTTCCGCAAGCGCCTGAGCCTGCTCGGGGTGTCCGATGCGGTGCGCGACGACATGCGCAAATGCCTGCCGAAATGGCCGGCGGCGCGGATTCAGACGCTCTACAACCGTATCGATGTGCAGTCCTTGCAGGTCAGCCAGGTATCGGTTCGTGAGGCTCGGGAAACCCTCGGTCTGGCGGCGGATGCCTGGGTGGTCGGCAACGTCGGGCGGCTGCATCCGGACAAGGATCAGGCCACGCTGTTGCACGGTTTTGCTGCGGCGTTGCCGGGTTTGCCAGGTAACAGCCAACTGGTGATTCTCGGTTCCGGTCGCCTGGAACAGGACCTCAAGTCGTTGGCCCGCGAACTCGGGATCGGCGACCGTGTGCTGTTCCTCGGGCAGGTGCCTGACGCCCGGCGCTACTTCCGGGCTTTCGATGTGTTCGCCTTGAGTTCCGATCACGAACCGTTCGGCATGGTGCTGCTCGAAGCCATGGCCGCTGGCGTACCGTTGCTCGCCACCGCGTGCGGTGGGGCGAAGGAAGTGGTTGAAGGTGTGGGCATTCTGTTCCCGCTGGGCGATGCCGAGCACTTGGCTCAAGGGCTGCAACATTTGGCCGCGATGGATGAGCAGCAACGTCGTCAATGCGCCGAGATGATGCTCGACCGTTTGCGAGAGCGCTTCAGCGACCGGGCGGTACGCGACGCTTTCTGGCATTTGCCACACGTTACCGAACTGGCACAGAGGGGCTGATGCTCAACCGATTTCAAGGCTGGCGCGAACGAGGCTGGGCGTCGGTTGACGCCTCGACGTATGCCGATGCCTGGCAGCGTTTTGGCGGCAGCGTCGCCACTCATCCGCTGGTGGTCGAACGCTTGGCGCAGTTGGCCGGGATCCCGGTGCGTTACCTGGCCTGGGAGCAGGATGGCGAAGTCAAAGCCGCGATTGCGACCTGGGGTCGCGACCTGGCGCTGTCCAAGGATGTGCTCAAACGCAGTGGCAAGAAAGGCCTGTTCGACCTTGGCAATGCCGAGCTGATCCTGCCGGCCGCCGCCGATGCTCAGGCACCCTTGCGTCATCGCGGGCGCTATTTATCAGCGCTGAACGAAGGTCGCTTCACCGGCATCAAGTTGCAAACCGAGCAACTGGCCATGGCCCGGACCCCGGAAGAACTGTCGAAGAAGTTTCGCTACAACCAGCGCCGCGAACTGCGTCTGCTGGAAGAGGCGGGCGGAGTGGTGCGGCCGGTGTCCGAGTTTTCCAGTGCCGAATTAGCGGCGATCTACTGCGACTTGTTCCAGCGCCGCTGGGGTTTCCCTGCCACCGGTGCGGCGCGCATGGGCGAGGTGATCGAGTTGCTGCGCGAGCTGCTGATCGGCTCGGTGATTTTCCTCAACGATGCGCCGATTGCGATTCAACTGGTGTACCGGGTTGAAGCGCCTGCGTGGATCAGCGTCGAGTACATCAATGGTGGCGTCGACCCTGAAACCCGCGAATTCAGCCCAGGCAGCGTGCTGAGTTTTCTCAACACCCAAAGCGCCTGGGAACACGCACGAGCCCTGGATAAGCCGCTGAGGTTTTCCTTCGGTCGGGCCGACCGTGAATACAAGGACCGCTGGTGCAATCCTGTGCCGGTCTTCACCGTATGAGCCAACCCATGAGTCGCAAACAGCAACTGCTCAAGCGTCACCGTCGCACCAAACGCCTCGGCCTGCTGATAGCGCTGGTGCTGTTGATTGGCGTTGGCATGCTGGTGGCCTGGTGGTTGCCGCTGGTGCTCGCGGTTTTGGGCTGGATCGCTCACGAGGCGTGGTTCGCCGACCATTTGTTCTATTCGCCGAAAGACGATTATCAGTACAGCTTCCCGCCCTACACCCAGCGGCCCAAGGTTCATCTGGTGGGCGAGCATTTGCGGCTGGACGAAGGCGTCATGCTGGTCGACGACGCCACGCTGGTGTTGGCGTTGCAGGTAAAAAGCACTTGGTTGGGCCGTTTTATCGACCCGGTGGTTGAGCTGGCTGGGGGCAACAACCCGGATCGGCAAACCTTCGAGCGTGGGGTGAATGGTCTGCGCTACCTGAACCTCACTGGTCAGGCGCACGTTCTATCCCAGGGCCAACTGCGCTTGCGCGGGCGCTTCTGCCGGATTTCTGGCGAGCCGGTGCTCTGGGCTTTTGAACAGCCGGATTATCACCGTCAGCGGGTGATGGTCATCGCGCCACACGCCGACGATGCCGAACTGGCGGCCTACGGTTTGTACAGCCAGGCCAATGAGGCCTGGATTGTCACCCTGACGGCTGGCGAGATCGAAGCCGAGCACTATCAGCAGTTTGGGCTGAACAAGGTCGAAGCGGCGCGTCTCAAGGGCCGTCTGCGCACCTGGGACAGCATCGCGGTACCGCGCTGGGCCGGAGTGCCAGAAGCGCATTGCGTGCAACTGGGTTATTTCTGTCTGCAACTGGCGGCCATGAAAGCGGCGCCGTCGCAGCCGATGGGGTCGCGAGAGGCGGAGTTGAATGACACCCGCCTGTTTCGCCAGTTGAACCCGTTTGCCTTGCCCGGTGATGCCGACGGTGCGCCGACCTGGAACAATTTGCTGGCCGACCTGCGCGAAGTGTTGCTGCGAGCACGCCCGGACGTCATCGTGCTGCCGCATCCGACCCTCGATCCGCATCCCGACCATATCTGCGCTCAAGAGGCGGTACTCGAAGCTTTGAAAGGCCTGGACTGGCAGCCAACCCTGCTCGGCTATGCCAATCATCTGCATGACAATGATCGCTGGCCGATGGGCGATGCCGGCCATGGCATCGCGCTGCCCCCGGCGTTCGATTCGAGTCTGGCAATGCATCCTTGCTGCTTGCCGATGTCCCTGGAGCAACAGCGCGACAAGGCCATGGCATTGGGTATGATGCATGACCTGCAACCGCCCATGCCGTTCAAGCGACGTTTGCGTCGCTGGATACAACGACTGCTGGCCGGGCGGGTCCCGCCAACCTATGGCGAGAACGAGTTCTTCCGAAAAGCCGTCAGGCGCCATGAATTGTTTTGGGTTTTGAAGCATAACGATACATCTACACCGCAAAAATGAAGCACGACGCGGTTTAGCATGTCGGCAATTTAACCAGCCGCAGTGAAGTACCTGTGATGAGTCCATGTCCGCGTATTCTTTTTCTGATTCCTTATTTTGGCCAATGGCCATTTTGGATGCCGTTCTTTCTGGAGAGTTGCAGGCGCAATACGGACATTGACTGGTTGTTGTTCAGTGACTGCGGCATTCCCGAGAACCTGCCGCCCAACGTCACTGTCGAGACCATGAGCTTCGGCGATTACTGTGGGCTGGTGTCCCGGCGCTTGAATATCGACTTTGCTCCCGATGCGGCTTACAAGCTGTGCGACATCAAACCGGCGCTGGGACACATCCACGCCGACCGCCTGCAAGGCTATGATTTCTGGGCGTTCGGCGATATTGATCTGGTGTATGGTGACCTGCGCAGTTATTTCACCCCGGATCGGCTAGCTGCGTGTGACCTGTTTTCCACCCATGAGCGCAGGGTCGCAGGGCATCTGTGCCTGATGCGCAATACCGCGCGCAAGCGCGAGGTGTTCATGCAGATCAAGGGTTGGCAAAAGCGCTTTACCGATCATGAACATCACGCGCTGGACGAGGGGGCCTTCAGCCGCATCTTCCTCTGGCGCAAGAATTTGCCCGAGCCTTTGTTCACGTTTGTGGGCAAGTTCAATCCGTGGCGTCGTCGCAGCGAGTTCATCGAGGCATTCAGCACGCCGGGTGGCTGTATCAAGTGGCACGACGGCACGGATGATTTTCCGCACCAGTGGAATTGGCGCAATGGCTGTTTGAGCAATGATCGCGATGGCGATCGCCGGTTTCCGTATTTCCACTTTGTTTGCTGGAAACGCAACGAGTGGTCACGGTTGCCCCAACCCGATCCGGCCGAGGTCAGGCGCATCGCCGCTGACCCGGCCTGGGTCATCGATGCAACTGGTTTCCACGGGGAGAGTTATGAGTCAACGGTCAAAGGTCCTGCAGCTGCAGCCTGACTACAACGTCAAAGCCCATGATTTTGCCGACCTTGCAGAGCAGATCGTCAAGGCGCTGCCAAGCGATCGCTATGAGGTCACCGCGGCGTTCCTGCGTGGCAAGCCCGGGCCTGGCGAGGCGGTAAGCCGTGCCGGCCGTTCGGTGTATTTCGAGTTTTCCGACAAGTCCCTCAAAGGTATGCGCTTGCGCGCAATGTGGCAGTTGTACAAGTTCTGCCGCGCCGAGAAGTTCGACGTGGTGATCTGCAACCGCTTCAAACCGGTGAATATGATGCTGACGCTCAACCGGTGGCTGAAAGTGCCGCTGTGCATCGGCATCTCCCACGGTTTCGGCGAGTACGATCGGTTCTACCGGCGTCGCCAAACCCAACGCCTGATCGATCGCCACTGGCGCTTCGTCGGCGTCTCGCCGGCGGTCAAACAGTACCTGCTGGACTGCGACTGCGGCTTTACCGACCCGAACACCTACGCCATTACCAACGCCATCGACATCGAGCAGGCCGAAGGCTTGCAACACAGCCGCGAGCGCGCTCGTGAGTTGTTGGGGATCGATCCGTCGGTACGGCTGATCGGCGCGCTGGGCCGTTTGGTGCCGGTCAAGGGGCACACCTACCTGTTGCAGGCTTTTGCTGCGCTCAAGGACAAATACCCGAACAGCCATCTGGCGATCATCGGTGCCGGCCGCGAAGAGTCGAAACTGGCGGCCGAGATCGAACGTCTTGGCCTGACTGGCCGTGCGCACCTGTTGGGCTTCAAGGAAATCGCCTTGCAGTACATTCGCGCGTTCGATATCTGGACCATGCCGTCCCTGGCCGAAGGCCTTGGTCTGGCGCTGCTCGAAGGCATGAGCGGGCACCTGCCGGTCATCGCCTCGAACGTGCCGGCGATGCTGCCTCTGATCGAGGGCGCCGGAGGTCTGACGATTACGCCAAAGGATGTGCCGAGCCTGATCGCGGCGCTGGATAACTACCTCGCCCTGTCGGACGACGACCTCAAGGCCAAGGGCGAACAGGCGTTTCGTTATCTGCAGAAAGAACACGACATCGAGGTGTTCCGTCAGGAGTACCTGAACCTGATCGACTCCGGCCTGGAACAGGCCCGCAAGGAACAAAAATGAACGACGCGCAGCCAATCGTTACCGTCATCATCGCGTCGTACAACCACGCTCCCTATATCGAGGAAAGCATCCTCAGTGTCCTCAATCAGACCTACTCGAACATCGAGTTGCTGGTGGTCGATGACGGCTCCAAGGACGACAGCGTCGAGCGCATCAAGGTGTTACAGGCACAGCACGGCTTCGATTTCCGTGTTCAGCAGAATCAGGGGCTGACCAACACGCTCAATGGTGCGATCGCTCGCTCAAAAGGCAGCCTGATCGTGCCGTTCGGTTCCGATGACATCATGTTGCCGGAGCGCATCGCGACCCAAGTTGCGTACATGGACGGCAAGCCCGAGGTTGGTATTTGTGCCGGCAACATCGAACTGATCGACGCCGACGGCAATCTGTACCCGGAGAAGCGCCAGCGCCGGGATGTGCCGTTTCGTCGTCTGGACTTCGATGACATGTTCCTGGAGCGCAAGCCCTACCCGCCGGCGCCGACCCTGATGATCCGCCGCGAGGCGCTGGACAAGGTGGGCGGGTTTGATCCGAATATCCGTCTGGAAGACCTGCTGATCGAGCTGAAGGTGACTCATGCCGGTTACTTCATCGACGGCCTGAATGTATTGATGGCGCGCTATCGCAAGCACGCCACCAACTCCTACAAGAACCATCGCTTCATGATCGACAACATCCTGCGCTCCTACGCGTTGTTCAACGATCATCCGCTGTACGACGAGGTACGCTACAAGTTCCTCAGTTCGATGTTCCTGAAAACCGCCAATCGCGATCGCAAACTGGCGCGGGAACTGCTGGCGCAGATCCCGCTCAAGGCCTGGAACAAGAAGACTTGGCGTGGGCTGGGCCGACTCTACTTCTCGCCCCTGGAAAAAGACTGACGGCTATCTCAAGGGTCGCTCGTGCTTAACGAGCGATCTTTTCCTTCAGGCTCTTGTCCGCATTTTTGCCCTGGCGCAGCCACTGCAAGACTTTCTTGCCAGCGGTAATTCCCGGTTTTTCGATGTACAGGAATGTCATGCTGCTGATGATGATCAGCAGGCATGCGCACAGGGCCATCAACGGCAGGAAGGTCCAGGTTTCACGGGTATCGATAGGTAGTAGATGTGGCAGACGCTGCACCAACAGCCAAAGTACGAAACCGTGCAGCAGGTAGGTGCTGTAGCTGATTTCTCCCAGCCAGCGAATGCTGCGTGGTTTCAGGGCGCCGAACAGCGTATTGCCTGACGCGACGATGACGAAAAACGACGAGAGCAGAAGCAGTGGCATCAAGCTGAACGCACGATCGAATGCAATGAACGCAATGATCAGCGCCAGCAAGGCAATGATGCCGGCCAGTCGCGTTTGACTCCAGGCCACCAGATGCGGCCGGCGAACCCAGTACGCGGCACCGATGCCGCCGAGGAAGCTGGACAGAAAGTGCTTCTTGAGCGAGTGTTCCCAGCCAACCAACTGGTACAGGGCGTAAATGCCGATCAGGCATAGCACCACTTGCAGCCAGTTACCGCGATAGACGAACACCATGGCGGCCAGCGGCAGCGCCAGATAGAAGAACACCTCGTAACCCAGAGTCCAGGTGACGTTGGAGATCAGCATGCCGGTCTGGTGATACTGGTTGACGTCCGGTCGCTCGAAGGTCAACCAGGACAGAATCTGGCTGACGAGCTGCATGCCAGGCTCCTTCAGCTCCCAGTTCTGCAGATGGAATACCGAGATAAACACAATCAGCATGAGCGGCAAATACAACGGGTAGAGGCGAAACACCCGGGAGACCGCAAACGCCAGCCAGTCGTGTTCACGACCTTGGCTGAGTAACCGGCTCCAGAACAGAAAACCGGTGATCATGAAAAACAGCGCAACGCTGCCCTGGCCGAGCTGTGAATAGAAGTTGCTCGGTGGGAAATCAATCACGCCGGTGCGCAAGAAAATCCAGGTAATGATCGAGTGGTGAATGAACACACCAAAGGCCAGATAGCCACGCAGGCCGTCGATGCTGGCGTACCGACTTTCACCTGAATGTTGCAGGTGCCGGGCGATTTTCGGTACGGCCCGCAACAGCAATGCTGAGGTCGCGATGGCCAGCAAGTAGGCGACCAGCGCAATGAGGGGGTTAGTTTCGTTCATCAATTAGCCTTGGCCGAACTGCTGACGGCCAGCACTTGTCTGTGCAGGTTACTTACGGCGGATTTTGACGCCGTCACGGCGTATCCCTGGAGCAGTGCTTCGAAATGATCCTCGAACAGCCAGCGCCGGTCCACTGTGTAGCGTTGCATGTGCCGCAAATTGCGTTGGCGCAGCGACAGACTCAAGGATGACGGGTAGATGCGCATATCCGCCAGATCGATCAGGCCGAACTCACCATCCTCCAGCACCAGTACGTTCCCCAGGTGCAGCGAGCGGAAGTACACGCCTTGTTCATGCAACAGCGCCATGAACTTGCCGAAACGCTCTACCAGCGCCTGACGCACCGCAGGAGCCGTTATCCCTTGCAAGACCTGCCGCAGGGTATTTCCCGACAACGGCGAGTACTGCACTGCACTGCTGCCGTCTTCGAGGCGATACAGGTTCAGGGTCTGTGGGGTGGGAATGCCCATATTGCGCAATTGTTCGCTGTTGACGGCAAAGCGTTCGGAGTAGGGGTTGAAGCTGCCCGAGGTGTACCAGCGACGACGACGAAACAGCTTGAGGAAGCTGCCGTCCGTCAGGCGCAGGACCTTGGGGCCCAGGCCGTCTTCCTCGATCACTTGGGCGTTCGCGGTCAGTTGCTGCATCACAGTCGGTGTCAGCGTCTTGACTGGCCTGGCCAGTAAGCGTCGGGCGCGCTGGTTGATGCTCAGTGCGGCGATCAGCGCCAAAGGAATCCACAGCAGGAACCAGTGCTCCTTGGGTCTTGAGATGATCCCGCCGCCTTCTGTCAGGCCGGCACCGATGCCGAATATCAGCCAGGTCGAGGCGACGATAAACAGGGGTTGTACGCGATACCGCCAGCTACTGAACAGGGCCCATGCCTGAAAGAAAAGCCACGGTATAAACCCGAAAATGCCGACGTAATACAGCACGCCCAAGGCAAAGCTATGGGGCTCCTGCAAGGTGTAACCGATGCCGGCATCGATAGTGAGGCTAGCGTTGAAACCATGGCCGACCCATGGATGTTCGGCGATTCTTTGCAGTGCCAGCTGCCAGATTTCGAAGCGATAGGAGTCGCCTCGTTGAGTGATCATCTGTAAAAACAACACGGCAACGGCGGTTCCGCTGACGAATAGCAAACTCAGCAGCACGACAGACCGTCGGTTCCAGCAGATAAAACTGAGCCATAGCGCCGCCAGCGTCAGGGCTACAAGTGGGGTTCTGGAGCCAGTGGCAATTACCGCAGCAAACATGATGACCATCGCCGGAAGGCTGAGCCAGAGCATCTGGCGACGCTTGCAGGTCATGCTCATGCTCAACCAGTAAGCGCAGAAGAAGCCGAAGACGTGGGAGCTGAGCAGCGGGTTGTCGAACGCGCCGCCACCGATCAGGCGCATGCCCGGCTGATAGATATGGGCAAACATGAACAGGTTGTAGACCGAAGCGATCAAACCGACCATTGCGGCACTGAACAGCAAGGGCTGGATGATTTCACTGCGGTGGCGCACCAACAAGTAGCACCCGGCAAACAGCAGCAGCGTATGAAGCACTGGCTTGAACTGGCTGGCGGCGCTTTCGTCATCCGGTGGCCCCCAGCCCAGGCTCAGCATGGCCCAGGCGGCGAACAGCAGCAGCGCAATGAAAACCGGCTCGCGCAGCAGCTCCTTGAGCTCCCGTGGACGCAGGCAAAGGGCAATCAGCGATGGAATGCTGAACAAACCGTAAAACAGTTTGTGGCTTATGTTGCGTCCCGGCAGAAAAAACAACGCGCACAGGAGCAAGAAATAGCCGAGTGGAAGAATCCACAGGCAAATGAAATCGAAGATTCGATTGGTCGTGCTATTGAAACCGCTGAGTTGCATGCTGAGAGATTCAATCCTGAAGTTGATCGGCCATTTTTGGGTGATGGCTATTTGATGCTGAATGCAGTGCCTAACAATAACAGCCTTTATGCGTTTGCCAGAACCCTGAAGAAGCTGTGCTAAAGTCAGCGTCCTTTTTATCGACAAACGCGTGATATGACCGACTCCAGTCTCTCCGCAAGCCCATCGAGCTTGAAAATCTACTTCCGTCTGCTCGGCTATGTACGGCCGTATATCAGTCTGTTCCTGATCAGCATTGTCGGCTTTCTGATTTTCGCTTCGACGCAGCCGATGCTCGGCTACATCCTCAAGTACTTCGTCGATGGCCTGTCCAATCCCGAGGCCGTGCTGTTCCCGACGGTGCCTTACCTGCGCGACCTGCAGCTGCTGCAGGCGGTGCCATTGCTGATCATTCTGATCGCGGCGTGGCAGGGTTTGGGCTCTTATCTGGGCAACTACTTTCTGGCCAAGGTTTCCCTCGGGCTGGTCCATGACCTGCGGGTGCAGTTGTTCAACAACCTGCTGGTTTTGCCTAATCGCTACTTCGACAAGCATAACTCGGGTCATCTGATTTCGCGTATCACCTTCAACGTGACCATGGTGACCGGGGCGGCCACAGATGCGATCAAGGTCGTAATCCGTGAAGGCATGACAGTGATCTTCCTGTTTGCCTCGCTGCTGTTCATGAACTGGCGCCTGACGCTGGTCATGGTCGCCATCCTGCCGCTGATTGCCGTCATGGTGCGCACCGCGAGCAAGAAATTCCGCAAACAAAGCAAGAAGATCCAGGCGGCCATGGGTGACGTGACCCATGTGTCCTCGGAAACGATCCAGGGTTACCGCGTGGTCCGCAGCTTCGGTGGCGAAGTCTACGAACAGAAGCGCTTCCTGGCAGCCAGCCAGGGCAACACCGACAAGCAACTGCGCATGACCCGCACCGGCGCGATCTACACGCCGCTGTTGCAGTTGGTGATTTACACCGCCATGGCTGTGTTGATGTTCCTGGTGCTGTACCTGCGCGGCGATGCGTCGGCCGGTGACATGATTGCCTACATCACCCTGGCCGGCCTGCTGCCCAAGCCGATCCGCCAGTTGTCCGAAGTCAGCTCGACCATCCAGAAAGGTGTGGCCGGTGCCGAGAGCATCTTCGAACAACTGGACGTTGAGCCAGAAGTCGATACCGGCACCATCGAGCGCGATGCGGTCAGCGGTCGCCTCGATGTGCGCAACTTGAGCTTCACCTACCCGGACACTGAACGCCAGGTACTCAACGACATCAGCTTTTCGGTCGAACCGGGGCAAATGGTGGCGCTGGTGGGGCGTTCGGGCAGTGGCAAATCGACCCTGGCCAACCTGATTCCTCGCTTCTATCACCACGACAAGGGCGAGATCCTGATCGATGGCGTCGAGGTGGAGCAGTACAAACTGCTGAACCTGCGCAAGCACATCTCCCAGGTGACCCAGCATGTGACGCTGTTCAGCGACACCGTGGCCAACAACATCGCTTATGGCGATCTGGCTGGCGCGCCCCGTGAAGACATCGAGAAAGCGGCGAAAGACGCTTACGCCATGGACTTCATCGCGCAATTGCCAGAAGGCCTGGACACTCAGGTTGGCGAGAACGGCGTGTTGCTGTCCGGTGGCCAGCGCCAGCGTCTGGCGATTGCCCGTGCCTTGCTGAAGAACGCGCCGCTGCTGATTCTCGACGAGGCCACTTCGGCCCTTGATACCGAATCGGAGCGGCACATTCAGGCGGCACTGGATCAGGTCATGAAAGGCCGGACCACGCTGGTGATCGCTCACCGTTTGTCGACCATCGAGAAGGCTGATCTGATTCTGGTCATGGATCAGGGCCGGATCGTCGAGCGCGGCACCCATGCCGAATTACTGGCGCAGAACGGTTATTACGCGCGCTTGAATGCCATGGGCCTCGATGCCCCGCAAGTCGATATCGCCTGACCGGCGGTGAGGGTGAGCCGGTCTCATCCTCACCTTGCTCACCGTACGTGCAATGCGCTCGGTGATTTGTATCAAAATATTTACCTTTCTTGACCAAACCAGAATAAAACTTTGCGCTGCGCTTGCTAAGGTTCCTGAACGAACTTTGATTTCAATCGAGGGGGCCATCCCTTTCGCGCGGGTACTGCGATGTTGCAACGATGTCTTTGGAAACTGTTGCCCAAGCAGCAACGAGCTTTCCTGTTGGGGCGCCTGTCGGTCGTGGATCGTCAGGTGGTGAACAAGTCGATGTCAGGCAATTTACAATTCCCCAAACCCTTCGCACAGCAAAAGTGCCTGTTCATTCACGTCCCCAAATGTGCCGGGAGCAGTGTCTGTGCGGCGTTGTTTGATGACTGGAGCCCCGGGCATTTGCCGTTGTACTGGTACGAGGCGCAGTTCCCCGAGCAGTATCGCACCAGTTTTAAGTTCGCCTTTGTCCGGGATCCGCTGGAAAGGGCCTACTCCGCTTACACTTTTTTACGGGGTAACGAGCTGGGTCGGCGCGATCAGGCTGCGCAAAGACTGGTCAATCAGTACCGAGACTTCGACGATTTTGTTGCGCGCTGGCTGCATGCGGATACGATCAGTCGACAGCTGCATTTTGCCGCGCAAACAGATTTTCTCACTGACGCCCTGGGGCACCTGGACCTGGACTTCATCGGTTATCACGAGCACATGGCGCGGGACTTCGGGCTGGTTTGCGAGCACTTGAAGCGCCCGGTGATGCTGCCCCATGTCAACAGCTCGCAACAGCGACAGCCAATGCTTGCCCGGGATTTCTGTACGGTTCGGACCCGGCGACTGGTGCGTCGGGTGTATCAACGCGATTACGAGATGCTCGGTTATGAATAAATCCCAATCGATGTCCATGGAAATGCCTGCCATTCGTCCCTACGGGCTGGCGCTGTCGAATGAAGCCCGGGCCGCGCTCAAGTCGCAGCGCCCGCGCTGCATCTGGTTGACCGGGTTGTCCGGGGCGGGCAAGTCGACGCTGGCCAATGCCCTGGAAGTGCAGCTGAATCAAAGCGGCTTTCACACCTTTATCCTCGACGGTGACAACCTGCGCGGCGGACTGTGCAGCGACCTGGGAATGGGGGCTGATTGTCGTCGGGAAAACATCCGGCGCATGGCCGAGGTGGCGCGATTGATGGTTGATGCCGGCCTGATTGTAATCGTTGCGGCGATATCGCCGTTTCGCGTCGAACGGGAGACCGCACGGCGGTTGTTCGCCGAGGGCGATTTCATCGAAGTGTATGTGAGCACGCCTTTCTCGGTGTGCGCGCAACGTGACACCAAAGGTTTGTATCAGGCTGCACTGGAAGGACGGATCAAGGATTTCACCGGCATCGACAGCCCTTATGAGGCACCGCTGGCGGCAGAGTGCAGTATTGACACCCAGGATCTGGAACTTGATGACGCCTGTGCCCGGTTGTTGGCGATTTTGCTCAATAAATGATCAGAAAACCCTGCCAATTCATCCTGTTGCAGCCGTCGCACAAGCCTGCGCCAACCCTGTGTTAATATCGCGCCCCTGTTCATTTTGTATGTGGGTTGCTCCATGAAGTTGTCCATGCCGCGATTCGATCAAGCCCCTGTCTTGGTGGTCGGCGATGTCATGCTCGACCGTTACTGGCATGGTGGTACCTCACGGATTTCCCCTGAGGCGCCGGTGCCGGTGGTCAAGGTCGAGCAAATCGAGGACCGCCCGGGCGGTGCCGCCAACGTTGCGCTCAACATCGCTGCCCTCGGCGCCCCGGCCTCGCTGGTCGGTGTGACCGGCGACGACGAAGCCGCCGACAGCCTGGCCAACAGCCTGCGTGGCGCTGGCGTGCGGGCGTTGTTCCAGCGCATCAAGCACCAGCCGACCATCGTCAAGTTGCGGGTCATGAGCCGTCACCAGCAACTGCTGCGTATCGACTTCGAAGAACCCTTTGCCACCGACGCCCTGGCGCTGGGCGAACAGGTCGACGAACTGCTCGAAGGCATCAAGGTGCTGGTGTTGTCCGACTACGGCAAAGGCGCGCTGAAAAACCATCAGGTGCTGATCCAGGCCGCCCGCGCCCGTGGCATTCCGGTGCTGGCCGATCCCAAGGGCAAGGATTTCTCGATCTACCGTGGTGCGAGCCTGATCACCCCGAACCTCAGCGAATTCGAAGCCATCGTCGGCGGTTGCGCCGATGAGCACGAATTGGTGAGCAAGGGCGCGACCTTGATGCACGACCTCGACCTCGGCGCCTTGCTGGTGACCCGTGGCGAACACGGTATGACGTTGCTGCGCCCGGATCACCCGGCGCTGCACCTGCCGGCACGTGCCCGTGAAGTGTTTGACGTGACCGGTGCCGGTGACACGGTGATTTCCACGCTGGCGGCCGCGATTGCCGCTGGCGAAGAACTGCCCCACGCGGTGGCCCTGGCCAACCTGGCGGCGGGCATTGTGGTCGGCAAGCTCGGTACGGCGTGCATCAGCGCACCGGAACTGCGTCGCGCCATCCAGCGTGAAGAAGGCTCCGAGCGCGGTGTGCTCGGTCTTGAGCAACTGTTGCTGGCGGTCGACGATGCGCGTGCGCATAACGAGCGGATCGTCTTCACCAACGGTTGCTTCGACATCCTGCATGCCGGCCACGTGACCTACCTCGAGCAGGCGCGGGCTCAGGGCGATCGTCTGATCGTCGCGGTCAACGACGACGCTTCGGTGAGTCGCTTGAAAGGGCCGGGTCGTCCGATCAACAGCGTTGACCGGCGCATGGCGGTACTGGCCGGTCTGGGCGCGGTGGATTGGGTCATCAGTTTCCCTGAAGGCACCCCGGAAAACCTGCTGCGCGAGGTCAAGCCGGACGTGTTGGTCAAGGGCGGGGACTACGGGATCGACCAAGTGGTCGGCGCGGACATCGTGACCGCTTATGGTGGGACGGTGAAAGTGTTGGGGTTGGTGGAAAACAGCTCAACTACCGCAATTGTCGAGAAGATCCGCAATAACTGATTGGGGCTGAGGGATTGTTGTGGCGAGGGGGCTTGCCCCCGTTCGGCTGCGAAGCAGTCGTAAAACCTGAAAGTGCGGTGTAACTGGCAGAATGCTGGGAGCTGCTGCGCAGCCCAACGGGGGCAAGCCCCCCCCTCGCCACAACAAGCGTCATGACCGGTTAATTGCAACATCAAAAGATCGCAGCCTCCGGCAGCTCCTACAGGTGTACACATAACCCTGTAGGAGCTGCCGGAGGCTGCGATCTTTTACTTTCAGGAGCTGACTTTTTTACGCGGCACGATTTTCTTCAGCAGTTGCTTGGCCTTGCCACGCAACCGCGCCAACCCCGAATCTTTCCCCGGCGGGGCCAGTCCTTGCTGGCGCACCCAATCCTTCCAGCGAATCCGCTCATCGCGCACCAGCCAGCCTTCCTGTTGGGCAAAGCTCTCGGCCAGGTACAACCCGCGCGTACTCGCCGGGTATAGCTGATCCTTTTTCAATGTGTAGAGCTCGGCCATTGGCTGGCCATCCTGCAACGGCATCAAGTACAAATCCGGACGCTTGCGATCCAGTCGCGCCACCAGTTGATCACCTTCCAGTCGCTCGTCGACATGAAACAGACTCAGCGACTTGGCTTCCTTGGGCACGTCCAGACGCAAGTCATAGATCAATTGCAGGGACGCGGTCGGCAAATGCACGTAGGCCCTTGGCCGCTCGATCAGTTGCATGTTGGCACACCGCACCGGTCGCGCCGCGCCGGACAACGGGGTCAGTCGAAATGGCAGCGCTTCGCGATAATGCAGGGCGGTGGAATAGGGCGCCGGCAGCCAGGTGTCGTTGAAACGCCCGCTGAGCCAGCCTTCCGGGGTTTCCAGCAGGCACTCTTCGGCAATCTCCTGGATCGCCGTGTGCAGTGGCAGGTTCAGTTCATGGGCCGGCACGTAACCGGAAATCAGCTTGAGGACCACATCGCCACGGTCCTGCCGACGCTGACGCACCAGCACCCAATAATCGCGGCTTTGCCAATGCAGGGTCAGGCGCACCGAGACCCCCAGATTGGCCAGCTCAAGCGCAAAGCGCTCGGTGTCGGCCACTGCCACTGGGCGGCGGCGTTGCAGGGTCTGGGAGAAATTCAGCGGCATCCCGACGCTCTGATAGCTCAAGCCTTCGGGAGTCGCTTCGACGTACAGCGGCAGGGTCTTGAAGTTGCTCGGGTTCTTTCTAATGAGCGTACGCGGCATGTCGGCTCCTGCTTAAGGCCGCGTGGGCGGCATCAGTTTCTACGAAGGACTTGGGCAACGGTCGCGACGTTGTGGGCGAGGTGCAGCGGATTGATGGTCCCGACAATAGCACTGGCAACACCCGGATGTTCAAACAACAACTCGAAGCTGGCGCGCACCGGGTCGACGCCGGGGCTCAGGCAGACGTGACCGCTGGCGAGGGCTTTTTTCACCAGGATGGCTTTGCCGTGAGCAGCAGCATAGTCAATGACGGCTTTTTCGTTTTGTTCGTTCAAATTGTAGGTGACCATGGCGCAATCACCTTGTTCCAGAGCCTTCAAGCCGCCTTCAACGGTTTTGCCGGAAAAACCGAAACCGCGAATCTTGCCTTCGGCCTTGAGCTCGGCGAGAGTCGCGTAGACCTCGCAGTCGTTGAGGATCGCAAGGTCGTTGCCGTCGGAGTGCACCAGCACCAGGTCGATAAAATCCGTTTCCAGGCGTTGCAGGCTGCGTTCCACCGAGCGGCGTGTGTGAGCGGCGCTGAAATCGTGGCTCGACTGGCCGTTGGCAAACTCTTCGCCGACCTTGCTGACAATCACCCAGTCCTGACGCTGACCGCGCAGCAACGGGCCGAGGCGTTCTTCGCTGCGGCCATAGGCCGGGGCGGTGTCGATCAGGTTGATGCCCATGTCGCGGGCGAGTTTGAGCAGCATGCGCGCTTCGTCATCGTCCGGGATCTGGAAGCCGTTAGGGTATTTCACCCCTTGATCGCGACCGAGTTTGACGGTGCCCAGGCCCAGCGGTGAAACCAGCAGGCCGGTGCTGCCCAGCGGGCGATGCAGGTCGTGCAGGGTCGGTTGGCTCATGGCAGCAGTTGCTCCCACGCCGCAACACCCATCGGTGGTTTTGGCAGCTCGGGCAACGGCGCAGCAGGGCCGGGTTGAATGCCGTCGCGGTCAAGGCTGGCGATGACCCGGTCGGCGAAGTCCGGCGCCAGCGCCAGTTTGGTAGGCCAACCGACCAGCAGTCGACCTTGCTCGGCGAGGAAGGCTTTGTCCGGTCGGGTCAGGCCTGTTTGCAACGGCTCGGCGCGATCCACGCGTAAGGTGGCCCATTGCGTGGTGCTCAAGTCGATCCATGGCAGCAACTGGCCGAGTTCTTTCTGCGCCGTGGCGATTTGCTCGGCGGGTTCGCGGGCAACACCTTCGGCTTCGGCAATGTCCCCGCCCAGGTACCAGATCCATTGGCCATCAGCGGCCGGATGGGTGGTCACGGTGATGCGCGGTTTGGTGCCGCCGCCCAGGCAGTGGGCGTACAGCGGTTTGAGGCTCGGGCCTTTGGCGATGATCATATGCAACGGCCGGCGCTGCATGGCGGGCTGAGTCAGCCCCAGCGCTTCGAGCAGCGCAGCGGTCCCGGCACCGGCGCTAAGGACGATGCGCTGGGCGCGAATCTCGCGGCCGTCGACTTTCAGGCCGACCAGAATTCCACCTTCCAGAAACGGTTCGATTGTCTGCCCGGCGAGCAAACCATCACCCGCCAGATCCGCCAGGCGCTGGATCAGGCTCGGGACGTCGACCACCAGTTCTGCCAGGCGATAAACCTTGCCCTTGAAGCGCTTGTCTTGCAGGGCTGGCGGCAGTTGGTCGCCCTTGACCTGATCGACCCGCCCGCGCACGGCTTTGCTGGCGAAGAAACTGGTGAGGTTGCCGGCAATCGTGCCGGGGGACCACAGGTAGTGGGCTTCGGACAACAGGCGCACGCCGGTCAGGTCCAGTTCGCCGTCACCGGCCAGCGCCTCACGCCAGCGGCGCGGCATGTCGGCGATGGCCTCCGAGGCGCCGGTCAAGGCGCCGTGCAACGCATATTTAGCGCCACCGTGGATGATGCCCTGGGACTTCACGCTTTGCCCGCCACCGAGGCTGGCACTTTCCACCAGCACGGTCGAAAAACCCTGACGGCGCAGGCGCGCATTCAGCCAAAGGCCGGCGACACCAGCGCCGACAATCAGAACGTCGGTGGAAATAACAGATGGCATGCGGCGACCTCAGTGTTCAAGACGAGGGCGCAGTATACAGACTCGAAGATTAGAGGTTTTGCTGGCGATCAATAGATGGCCAGACACCACCGCACCTGTGGCGAGGGAGCTTGCTCCCGCTGGGCTGCGTAGCAGCCCCAAACCCTGAGCATGCGGTCTTTCAGGCAGACCGCATTGTCTGGTTTTACGACTGCTTCGCAGCCGAGCGGGAGCAAGCTCCCTCGCCACAGGGGATTGATGCCGCAGGGATTGATGTGGGCAGTTAGTGCCCGGCGGTTTTGGAGAAAAGCTGGATCACCACAACGCCGAGCACAATCAACCCCATCCCCAGCATCGCCGGTACATCCAGCTTCTGCCCGTAGATAAACAGCGCTGCCACGCTGACCATCACAATTCCCATGCCGGCCCATACCGCGTAAGCGACGCCCACCGGAACACTGCGCACCACCAGGGTTAGCATCCAGAAAGCGATGCTGTAGCCGACGATCACCAGGATCAGTGGCAGGGGCGTGCTGAAGCCTTTGACCGCTTTCATCGAAACAGTGGCGATCACTTCGGCGCAGATGGCGATGGCCAGGTAGTAGTAAGCGGTCATGGGGTAATCCTCGTGTGAAGTGTTGCTTTCTGAGGTCGGCATTCTAGAGATTCTCCAGATGCGGTAAAGTCATTACCTATCTGCCGTGGAGATGGGTTTGGCCATGAACATGCAATGGAATCTTGAGCAACTGCGTTTGTTTGTCAGCGTAGCGGAACAGCGTTCGTTTTCCGCGGTGGCGCGGGATCAGCGCAAGGCGCAGTCGGCAGTCAGCAGTTCGATTGCGTTGCTGGAGGAGGATTTGGGCGTGAGCCTGTTCGACCGCAGCAGCGGCCGCCAGCCGAAGCTGACCGAGGCCGGCAGTGCCTTGCTGGAAGAGGCGCGGGAAGTGCTGCGCCAGTGCGAACGCCTGAACGGTCGGGCGTTGGCAATGATGCGTGGTCAGGAGGCGCGTCTGCGCGTGGCGCAGGATGAGGCGATGCCTTATCAGCCCATCATCGAAAGCTTCGAAGCCCTGGCCGAGCAATTCCCCAGCCTTGAAGTGCAACTGACCAGCGCCGCCCAGGGCGATGTCGCGCGCAAACTGGTGGAGCGTCGTGCCGATCTCGGCTTGCTGTTCTATCACGACCAGATCCCCGAAGCGCTGGAGCGTCGGGTGGTGGGTAGCGTCGAAATGGTCACGGTCTGTGGCATAGGACACCCGTTGGCGGCGGCAGCTGAAGTGGACTGCCAGCAACTGGCGCAGCATCGACAGTTGCTGATGTCTACGCAGTCCAGTGTCTATCCCGGCAGCGAGCCGGCGAGCCCGCAGGTCTGGCGTGCGGACAGTTTCTACGTGATGGCGGAATGGTTGGTGCGTGGTCTGGGTTGGGCCTGGTTACCGCGCCATGTGGTGCAATACCCGGCCTATCAGGATCTGATGGTCGAACTGGTCAGCGAATGGACCCCGCCGGCACTGGTGGTGGAACTGGTCTGGCGTCGTGACGAACCGCTCGGCCCGGCGGCGCGTTGGTTGGCCGAACGTTTTGCCGTGCACTTGCAGGCGATCGGCTTAAAAACCGATAAACTCCGCCGCCATGAATAGAACTCTCTACACCGCGCTGTTTTACCTGGGGCTGCCACTGGTAGCGATTCGGCTGTGGCTGCGCTCGCGCAAGGCGCCGGCGTATGCCAAACGCATTGGCGAGCGGTTCTCCTACGGGATGCCGGTGATGAAGCCGGGCGGCATTTGGGTGCACGCGGTGTCGGTGGGCGAAAGCATTGCCGCCGCGCCGATGATTCGCGCCTTGCTGCAACGTTATCCAGCGCTGCCGATCACCGTGACCTGCATGACCCCGACCGGTTCGGAGCGTATTCAGGCGTTGTTTGCCAATGAACCGCGCATCCAGCACTGCTATTTGCCGTACGACTTGCCGTGCGCAGCGGCGCGGTTCCTTGATCGGGTTCAGCCGACGCTGGCGGTGATCATGGAAACCGAGCTGTGGCCCAACCACATTCATCAATGCGCCAAGCGCGGGATTCCGGTGGCGCTGGCCAATGCGCGACTGTCCGAACGTTCGGCCAAAGGCTATGGGCGCTTTCATAAACTGACCGGGCCGATGCTGGCCGAGATGAGTCTGTTTGCGGTGCAGACCGAGGCTGAGGCCGAGCGCTTCCGCTCGCTCGGCGCGCGTCCGGAAACCGTCGAGGTCACCGGTTCCATCAAGTTTGACCTGACCATCGACCCGCAATTGCTCCTGCGCGCCACCGAGTTGCGTGGGCAATGGCAGGCGATGGAGCGTCCGGTGTGGATTGCCGCCAGCACCCACGAAGGTGAAGACGAAGTGGTGCTGGCTGCGCATCAACAGCTGCTGGCCAGTCATCCTGATGCGTTGCTGATTCTGGTGCCGCGGCACCCGGAGCGTTTCAATTCGGTGTTCGAGTTGTGCAAGCAGCAGGGTTTTGCCACGGTGCGTCGTTCCAGTGGCGAGCCGGTCACAGCCGCTACTTCGGTGCTGCTGGGCGACACCATGGGCGAGTTGCTGTTTCTCTATGCCTTGGCTGACAGCGCTTTTGTCGGCGGCAGTCTGGTGCCCAATGGCGGGCATAACCTGCTGGAACCGGCGGCGCTGGCCAAGCCGGTTTTGAGTGGTCCGCACCTGTTCAACTTCCTCGAAATCGCCGCGCAGTTGCGCAGCGCTGGCGCGTTGGCCGAGGTCGATGATGCTGAAGGTTTGGCGTTGGCGGTGCAGCGGTTGTTCGAATTGCCGCGCGATGCGCAGCGGATGGCAGAAGCGGGATTGAAAGTGATGCGTACTAATCAGGGCGCGTTGCAGCGGTTGCTTGATGGGTTGGGAAGATTGGTCGACAAAACCTGAATCTGTCACTGATTCATTGTGGCGAGGGAGCTTGCTCCCGTTCGGCTGCGAAGCAGTCGTGAAATCAGCCAATGCGGTCTCCCTGTCAGACCGCATGCTCAGGTTTTAGGGCCGCTTCGCAGCCCAGCGGGAGCAAGCTCCCTCGCCACAGGAAAGCCCTGCGGCGAAATCCCTTATGGGCGGGCCTTGAGTTGTTCCGCCGCAGCCTTCGCCAAATCCGGTGGCAGAAAGTCTTTGTCCGGATTGTAGTCAGCCTTGAGATAGCGCGACAAATCCTGCAAATCCCCCGGGTTTAACGTGCCCGCCGCCTGCTTCAAGCGCAGGTTGTCGAGGATGTAGTCGTAACGGGTGTTGTTGTAGTTACGTACCGAGGTGTACAGCTGACGCTGGGCATCGAGCACGTCGACGATGTTGCGCGTCCCCACCTGATAACCGATTTCGGTCGCTTCCACCGCGCTCTGGTTGGAGATGATCGACTGCTTGCGCGCCTGTACCTGCTCGACGTCGGTGTTCACCGCGCGGTGCAGGTTGCGGGTGTTTTCGACGATTTGCCGGCGTAGGCCTTCACGCTGTTGTTCGGACTGGTCGAGGCGTGAGGAAGACTCGCGCACCTGGGAGCTGGTCAGCCCGCCGCTGTAGATCGGAATGCTCAGCTGCAGGGCCAGCGTGCGTTGCTCGACGTTGCCGCCGTAAGGCGTACCGAAGGCACTCGGGTTGCCGAAGCCCAGCGCATCGTTGTCGCCTTTCTCGTACTTCGCCACGGCGTCCAGGGTCGGTGCGTGACCGGCCTTGCGCTGCTTGAGGGTTTGTTCGGCAGCGCTGACGGCGTAGTTGCTGGCCAACAGGTTGAGGTTCTGTCTGGCAGCGGTGTCGACCCAAGCCTTGGCGTCGTTCGGCGTCGGCGGCAGGATCGGCAAGGTGTGGACGATGCCCTGGATCGAGTTGTACTGACGGTTGGTCAGGGTGATCAGCGCTTCGAACGCATCATCCACCTGACGCTGGGCCAGGATTCGGTTGGCCCGCGCCGTGTCGTAACTGGCTTGGGATTGCAGCACGTCGGTCTTGTCCGACAGGCCCACATCAAAGCGCTCATTGGACTGGTCGAGCTGACGCTTGAACGCCGCTTCTTCAGCCTTGGTCGAGGCCAGGTTGTCCTGGCTGCGCAGCACGTTGAAGTAGTTCTCAGCGGTTTGCAGGATCAGGTTTTGCTCGGTCGCCGAGAGTTGCAGTGCAGCCTGCTCATTGACGTCCTTGGCGGCCTGGAACTGGAACCAGCGATCGGCGCGGAACAGTGGCTGGGACAGGGTCGCCTGATACGAATGAGCACTGCGGTTGGCAGTGGCCGCAGGCTGGTCGAGCTGGGTGCGCACATCGGCCACTTCAGCGCCGCCGGAGATGTTTGGCAGCAACCCGGCGCGGGCCTGGGGCACGACTTCTTTCTGAGCGCCATACTGGGCGCGCGCGGCAGCCAGGTCGGCGTTGTTATCCACCGCTTCCTGGTAGACGCTGACCAGGTCGGTTTTGGTGGATAAGGGCGCTTCAGCTGCCCAGGCCATTCCATTGGACGCACAAGACACGGCAAGGGCCAGTGAGAGTTTGCGCAGCATTTGGCCATCCCTAAAAATTACGCTGATAATTTGAGCGCCAAAGGTACGGCGCGGCGTCGTACAGCGTCAAGGCGCGGCACGGCGAAGCGAGTGTAGTTGCGCACACGTTTGGCAACAATCCTGTAATTACGCCATTCATCATGGTGTTTACCGCGGTGTTGGCGTTCTTTGCCAGTTGTGTCTAGACTGGCCGGGTTCTTGTCGGGGTGCCTTGCTATGAGGCTGAGATCGAATAATTTCGGATCCCGTTGAACCTGATCAGGTTAGCGCCTGCGTAGGGAACAAGATTTCTCGTCACCCGGCGAGTCCTCTTGTGCTTCGTCCGGGATGTTGTTCGACAATCGAACACCCCTCGAGCACTGAGCACAGCACAGCTGGTATTCCAGCGCCCGTGCGTCCATTCGATTACAGGTTCGCTCCGACAATAAATCCACTGCCTGGATGTGTTCGGAGAGCCCGTGATGACGATAAAACCAAAAAATACGACGAACCTGAGTGACTCGGCCCAAGTCGATCAACAATCGGTTCAGCCGTTTACCCGCTCGCAAAAAATCTATGTCCAGGGTTCCCGCCCGGACATCCTCGTGCCGATGCGCGAAATCAGCCTCGACGTGACCCCGACCGACTTCGGCGGTGAGATCAACGCACCTGTCGTGGTGTACGACACCTCCGGCCCGTACACCGACCCCAACGTCATCATCGACGTGCGCAAAGGCCTGGGCGACATTCGTTCGCCGTGGATCGAGTCCCGTGGCGACACCGAGCGTCTGCCCGGCCTGAGCTCGAACTTCGGCCAGGAACGCCTCGCCGATGCCGAGTTGACCAAGCTGCGTTTCGCCCACGTGAACAACCCGCGCCGCGCCAAGGCCGGGGCCAACGTCAGCCAGATGCACTACGCCCGCAAAGGCATCATCACCGCCGAGATGGAATACGTCGCCATCCGCGAAAACATGAAGCTCGAAGTGGCGCGCGCCGCCGGGCTGCTGGACCAGCAACACGCCGGTCACAGCTTTGGTGCCAGCGTGCCGAAAATCATTACCCCGGAATTTGTCCGTGACGAGATCGCCCGCGGTCGCGCGATCATTCCGGCCAACATCAACCACACCGAACTGGAACCGATGATCATCGGCCGTAACTTCCTGGTGAAGATCAACGGCAACATCGGCAACAGCGCACTGGGTTCGTCCATCGAAGAAGAAGTGGCGAAACTGACGTGGGGCATTCGCTGGGGTTCGGACACGGTCATGGACCTGTCCACCGGCAAGCACATTCACGAAACCCGCGAGTGGATCATCCGCAACTCGCCAGTGCCAATCGGCACCGTGCCGATCTACCAGGCCCTGGAAAAAGTCGGCGGCGCCGCCGAAGACCTGACCTGGGAGCTGTTCCGCGACACGCTGATCGAACAGGCCGAGCAGGGCGTCGATTACTTCACCATCCACGCCGGCGTACTGCTGCGCTACGTGCCGCTGACCGCCAAACGCGTGACCGGCATCGTTTCCCGCGGTGGTTCGATCATGGCCAAGTGGTGCCTGGCGCACCACAAAGAGAACTTCCTCTACACCCATTTCGAAGACATCTGCGAAATCATGAAGGCCTACGACGTCAGCTTCTCGCTGGGCGATGGCCTGCGTCCGGGCTCGATTGCCGACGCCAACGACGCCGCGCAATTCGGTGAGCTGGAAACCCTCGGCGAGCTGACCAAAATCGCCTGGAAGCACGACGTGCAATGCATGATCGAAGGCCCGGGCCACGTGCCGATGCAGTTGATCAAAGAGAACATGGACAAGCAGCTTGAGTGCTGCGACGAGGCGCCGTTCTACACCCTCGGCCCACTGACCACTGACATCGCGCCAGGCTACGACCACATCACTTCCGGTATCGGTGCGGCGATGATCGGCTGGTTTGGTTGCGCGATGCTTTGCTACGTCACGCCGAAGGAACACTTGGGCCTGCCGAACAAGGACGACGTGAAGACCGGGATCATTACTTACAAGATCGCCGCTCATGCCGCCGACCTTGCTAAGGGCCATCCGGGGGCGCAAATTCGTGACAACGCCTTGAGCAAGGCGCGTTTCGAATTCCGTTGGGAAGACCAGTTCAACCTCGGTCTCGATCCGGACACCGCGCGTTCGTATCACGATGAAACCCTGCCGAAGGATTCGGCCAAGGTCGCGCACTTCTGCTCCATGTGCGGGCCAAAATTCTGCTCGATGAAAATCACTCAGGAAGTCCGTGAGTACGCGGCCAACCAACGGATTGAAACCGTCGATGCCGAAGTCGCCCAGGGATTGGCGGACCAGGCAGAGCGGTTCAAGCAGGAAGGCAGTCAGCTTTACAAGAAGGTTTGATCCCGTATTGATCACCCTGTGGCGAGGGGGCTTGCCCCCGTTCGGCTGCGAAGCAGTCGCAAATCCGGCGATGAGTTCTGACTGACAGATCTCGGTTGTCTGTTTTGGGGTTGCTGCGCAATCCAACGGGGGCAAGCCCCCTCGCCACAAGGGATCTGTGGGTCAACACAACAACAAATGTCCCTCTGAGATAACACCCTTGAGCATTCAACCCAGCACTTATTCCCCTGATATCGCGGTGCCGACCGACAAACGTGTGTTCGGCGGCCGCGATCTGTTTTCCCTGTGGTTTTCCCTCGGCATCGGCCTGATGGTCTTGCAGACCGGTGCTTTGCTCGCGCCAGGTCTGGGACTGTCCGGCTCGCTGCTGGCGATCTTTCTCGGCACGTTGGTCGGCGTTTTGCTGCTGGCTGCGGTCGGCGTGATCGGCAGCGACACCGGCCTGTCGTCGATGGCCGCGCTCAAACTCAGCCTCGGCGTGAAAGGCGCGAGCCTGCCGGCGATGCTGAACCTGCTGCAACTGATCGGTTGGGGCTCGTTCGAAATCATCGTCATGCGCGATGCCGCCAGCCTGCTCGGCGCTCGCGCCTTTAGCGAAGGCAGTTTGCTGTCGAACCCTCTGCTCTGGACCCTGGTGTTCGGCGCACTCGCGACCTTGCTCGCGGTCAGCGGCCCGCTGACGTTCGTGCGCAAGATCCTGCGCAAGTGGGGCATCTGGTTGCTGCTGGCGGCATGCATCTGGCTGACCTGGAACCTGTTTGCCAAGGCCGATCTGGCGGCATTGTGGGCGCAGGCTGGTGACGGTTCGATGCCATTCGCCGTGGGTTTTGACATCGCCATCGCGATGCCGCTGTCCTGGCTGCCGCTGATTGCCGACTACTCGCGTTTCGGCAAGCGTGCGAAAAACGTCTTCGGCGGCACCGCGCTGGGCTTCTTTATCGGTAACTTCTGGTTGATGAGCCTCGGCGTGGCTTACACGTTGGCTTTCGCACCGAGCGGTGAAGTGAATGCCTTGCTGTTGGCGCTGGCCGGTGCTGGCCTGGGGATTCCGCTGCTGCTGATTCTGCTGGATGAGTCAGAAAACGCCTTTGCCGATATTCACTCGGCGGCGGTATCGAGCGGGATTCTGTTGCGCTTGAAAGTCGAACATCTGGCCTTGGCCATTGGCGTTATTTGCACGCTGATCGCTTGCCTGGCGCCATTGGCCCAGTACCAGAACTTCCTGTTGTTGATCGGTTCGGTGTTTGCGCCGCTGTTCGGTGTGGTGCTGGTGGATCACTTCATCCTGCGTAAACGCAGCAGCCAGGTGGCGTCAGCCGCGTTGCGCTGGCCGGCGTTGCTCGCCTGGCTGGGCGGCGTGAGCACTTATCATCTGCTAGCCAATCTCTATCCGGACATCGGCGCAACCCTGCCGTCGCTGGTACTGGCAGGGCTGCTGCAGCTTGTGCTCGGTCGAGCCTTCAGTTACGGCCGGGAAACAGCTCGGGCCTGAGAATACCGTTGAGGCGCGGGTAAGGGATCTTCAGTTCAGTGTGGCCCAGGGCGTACGGCGCAATGGTGCTCACGTTGTACTTGAGGATCACCGCGCCGTAGGTCAGTGCCACGAGTGGGGTTTTCACAAACGGCCAGCTCTTGACGAACTCGGGTTCCTGATCGAGCTTGGTGCTGATCAGCCAGCTGTTGTGCGCCACTTGCGCAGCTTTCCAGAATGCATCTTCCTGCCCCGGCAACAACATATCCGACAGGGTCAGCACCTTGTGCTGCTGGCGCGAGTAGTTGATGAAAGCGCGGCCCGGCGTGCCATGTTCGTCGCCGGTGTCCAGGTAACTGGACAATTCAACGATCACCAAGCCGTCATGCTGCTCACGTACCTTGGCTTGCAAGTAGATGCTGGTGTGCGGTTCGGCGGTGCGCAAAAACTGTTCGCGGTAGGCGGCCAGGGTCGGTGCAACCGGGGCGCCGGGCGTAGTTTGGGTCAATTGCAGCAGGCGTTTTTCGACGATGCCGTCCAACTGTGGCTCCGCAGAAAAATGCACCGTATCGATGTTCACCAACGGGCATTCAGGCGTGGAGCAACCTGGCTTCAAGGTTTCCGAGGCATCGCGGGTCGAGTCCAGCGGTGTCCGGTAGTTGGGTTGGAACAGGCTCTGGCAGGCGCCCAACGTCAGGGCGATGGCGGCCACGGAGGCGATTTTAAAAAGCGACATGGGCGTCCTTCATAAAACAGGGAAAGGCGAAAAGTTACCGCTTCGACTGTCAACGAAGCAGTCAGTTCGCCACTAAGCTAATTAGAGTTGGTTTCGCCCTCACCGTCTATCCCGATGACGGTAAAGGGGCTGCATCAAACGTCGCGAGCGCGTTAGGATGGCGCGAAGTCGAGGTTGGAACCTCGTAACGGAAAGCAGTAAACGAGGATTGTCATGACTGATTTTGCCAACGCCATTCCAACCACCGTTGATATCGTTCAGCGCGAAAGATGCTACGAGGGCTTCTACAAACTCGATCGTCTGCATTTGCGCCACGAATTGTTCGCCGGTGGCATGAGTCGCGAGATCAATCGTGAAGTGTTCGTTCGCCACGATGCAGTCTGCGTGCTGCCTTACGATCCGCAGCGCGACGAAGTGGTGCTGATCGAGCAGTTTCGGGTCGGCGCCATGGGCAAGACCGACAACCCGTGGCTGATCGAGCTGGTCGCTGGTCTGATCGACAAAGACGAAGTGCCGGAAGAAGTTGCTCACCGTGAAGCGCAGGAGGAAGCTGGGCTTGTGTTCGGGGCGCTTTGGCCGATGACCAAATATTTTCCATCGCCGGGCGGCAGCAACGAATTCGTGCACTTGTTCCTCGGGCGTTGTGAAACAAACGGAGTAGGGGGGCTGCATGGACTGGCAGAAGAAGCGGAAGATATCCGTGTCACGGTCTGGGCCTTCGAAGATGCCCTGCAGGCCGTACGCGATGGACGAATTGCCAACGCGGCCAGCATCATTGCTTTGCAATGGCTTGCTTTGAACCGCGCTGAAGTGAGGGGGTTATGGTCGTAAACAAGCTGCGCGATCGCTATCGGGTGGACCTCGTGGGGCTGCAAGCCTCCTGCGAGGCAAACTACGCGCGTTTGATGCGACTGTTGCCGGACATGCGCAGCGAGCCTGAGGCGCGGCGCATTGCCGTGACTCAGGGCGATCAGATGCTCGGTGTTCTGGCGCTGGAAGTGCTGCAAGTCTGTCCGTACACCACGACGTTGCAAGTGCGCCAGGAACACAGCCTGCCGTGGCTGCCGGTGCCGCAACTGGAAGTTCAGGTCTACCACGATGCGTGCATGGCCGAGGTCGTCAGCGCCGAACATGCAAGACGCTTCCGGGGCATCTATCCTTACCCGAACGCCGCGATGCATCAGCCAGATGAAAAGGCGCAGCTCAATTTGTTCCTGGGGGAATGGCTGAGTCACTGTCTGGCGTGTGGGCACGAGTACGCCGTCGTTCGATAGATGTGAACTGCGTCCGGTTCAGCGGTTTCCTCTTTTGATCTTCCCCCAGCATAATTGCGGCCTATATTTAATCCCGCGATCACGCCCAGGGAGAACGCCTTGCCGAGCGTATCCACATTGACCACCGCCGATTCGGCGTTGCTGGTACAGCTGTCCGACAGTCACCTGTTTGCCGAGGCGGACGGCACGCTGCTGGGCATGAACACGCGCGACAGCCTGCAAAAGGTCATTGATCTGGTCCGGCAGCAACAGCCGCAGATCGATTTGATCATTGCCAGTGGCGACATTTCCCAGGACGGGACGCTGGAGTCGTATCAGCAGTTTCGCGACTTGACCCGACAGCTTGATGCGCCGGCGCGGTGGATTCCTGGCAATCATGATGAACCGATGATCATGGCTGAGGCGGCGGTGCAGAGTTCGCTGCTGGAGCCGGTTGTGGACGTTGGCAATTGGCGGGTGACATTGCTGGATTCGGCGGTGCCGGGTTCGGTGCCGGGGTATTTGCAGGATGAGCAGTTGCAGTTGTTGGCGCGTTCATTGAGTGAGGCGCCGGAGCGGCATCATCTGGTGTGTTTCCATCATCATCCGGTGTCGATTGGTTGTGCCTGGATGGAGCCGATCGGGTTGCGTAATCCTGAGGCTTTGTTTGCGGTGCTGGATCGGTTTCCTCAGGTGCGTGCGGTTTTGTGGGGGCATGTGCATCAAGAGATCGACCAGATGCGCGATGGTGTGCGGCTGATCGCTTCGCCTTCGACGTGTATTCAGTTTGAGCCGGGGAGTGAGGATTTTAAGGTGGGGGAGCAGGCGCCGGGGTATCGGTGGTTGCGGCTTTTGCCTGATGGTCTGATTGAGACTGGGGTTGAGCGTGTTGTCGGGTTCGATTTTACGGTTGATTACGGTTCCAGCGGGTACTGAGTTTTGGGTGTATATCCGTTGCTGCGGTAACGGCTTCTTATGGTTTCGCTCTTACAGCGAGTCCCTTTTGGCAAACGCCCCAAAAGGAACCAAAAGGTCTCGCCCCGAGCGTCCGGCCCCTCGCTTAGGCTCGGCGTTCCTTCGTTCCGGTATTCATCTGGGGGCATCGCCTCCGGTCGGCTTCGCTTCGACCTCCTCTCGATGTGTGCGGCTTCGCCGCACGGCGCTACGCGCCCACCCCCCAGATGAACACCTCCACTCAGCCTCCCGAAGGGGCGGGCAGAGCAAGATCAAGATCAAGAGCAGGCGAGCTAACGCTCGGCCTAATGAGTGGTGAGGAGCGGGTGGGTGTACGCCGCTCTGCTTTTGATTCTGCTTTTGTAGGAGCGAGGCTTGCCCGCGAAGGCGGCCTGCCAGCCGACCCATATCTTTCGGATGTACTCGGTCCAATTGTGGGAGCGAGCCTGCTCGCGATGACGTCCTCGCAAACGACGCTGTTTAATGGTCAGCAAAAATTTCGGAGCCTTCCCACGATGTTTTCAGGTTGCCCGTCGGACGTGGCATCTCTAGCCTTTTGTCTGTCGCTGACACATTCAGCGATCGGGCTTCGCGGCTCGCTTTCTCAGGCATAATCGCCCCGCCTAAACAGCAGCGCTTTCGGGTGTCTGTCGTTTCGTGTCATGGCGGCTGTGCGCGGGATACCTTCGGGTATGCCGAGTTGCCAGAGGATCGGTCCGCGAACCTGCGTACAGCTGCCACCCAAATTGCTTCGCGGTAATTTGTCAGTGGCTCCATTTCTTCCTCTGGAGTACCGCTATGTTCAAACCAACCCCTAATCCGCCCACCCGAAAACCCAGCACGATGTTCATGATCGTCCCTAATGTGGACGCCGAAAGCCTGTTAGCCCACGCCTGTGAGTCCCTTGCCTCTGCCAGTGTCATGGCCAGTGATTTTGCCGCTCGCCTGCAAGGGCCGGACCGGCATACGGCGATGGCGTTTCAGCAAATTGTCATGCTGGCCGAGTTGGCGGTGAATCGGGTGCTGGATACCGTCGATCCGGCGTAGACCGCGTCATCGTTCATCGCGAGCAGGCTCGCTCCCACATTGGATCGCGTCCGTCCGGACAACCCTGTCTATTGTGGGAGCTGGCTTGCCTGCGAAGGCGGCCTGACAGCCGACCTATCTCTTCCGGATGGATTCGGTCCAATTGTGGGAGCGAGCCTGCTCGCGAAGGCGTCCTCGAAAACGACGCTGTTTAATGGTCAGCAAAAATTTCGGAACCTTCCCACGATGTTTTCAGGTTGCCCGTCGGACGTGGCATCTCTAGCCTTTTGTCTGTCGCTGACACATTCAGCGATCGGGCTTCGCGGCCCACTGAACTGAGGCATAATCGCCGCGCCTTACAACAGCACTTTTGTGTGCTTGTCGTTTTTTGTCATGGCGGCTGTGCGTGGGATACCTTCGGGTATGCCGATTCTCAGTTCTCGGTCCGCGAACCCGCGTACAGCTGCCACCCTTACATTGCATCGCGGCAATTGGGGGTGGCTCCATATTAATGAACTGAGGTGTCGCCATGTTCAAACCAACCCCAAATCCCCCGACCCGCAAACCCAGCACGATGTACATGATCGTCCCCGAAAAAGACACGGAAAGCCTGTTGGCCAATGCCTGTGAGTCCCTGGCGTCGGCGAGTGTCCTGGCCAGCGATTTTGCGGCGCGACTTCAATGGCCGGACCGGCAGACAGCGATGGCGATCCAGCAACTGGTCATGCTGGCTGATCTGGCGGTGAATCGGGCGCTGGATAATGTCGATCCGGCGTAACCGTTAGACCGAGTTATCGTTCTTCGCGAGCAAGCCCGCTCCCACATTGGATCTGCGTCGTTCACAAATCCCCTGTGGGAGCGGGCTTGCTCGCGAAGGCGTTAGAACAGACGCCTCAAATCCCAGGGATATCCCCGATCCTCCCGTCTCCCTGTAAACTGCGCCTCTTTACCCGACGCTCAGGGAGTTCAAATGTCCGGTTCGATCCTTTATATCCACGGTTTCAACAGCGCGCCTTCGTCAAAAAAGGCGACACAGTTGATGGAAGTGATGGACCGTCTGGGCTTGAGCGATCAGTTGCAGGTCCCGGCCTTGCATCACCACCCGCGCGAGGCCATCGGTCAGCTAAACCGGGCGATTGAAGCGCTGGGGCGGCCACTGCTGGTCGGCAGCTCACTCGGCGGCTACTATGCCACTCACTTGGCCGAGCACCATGACCTCAAGGCCCTGCTGATCAACCCTGCCGTCAGTCCGCACCGGATGTTTGACGGGTATCTGGGGACGCAGAAAAACTTGTATACCGATGAAGCCTGGGAATTGACCCACGACCATGTGACGGCCCTGGCCGAGCTGGAAGTGCCGGCGCCCCAGGATCCGCAGCGCTATCAGGTGTGGTTGCAGACCGGCGACGAAACGCTGGACTACCGCCTCGCCCAGCAGTATTACCGAGCCTGTGCCTTGCGCATCCAGGCCGGCGGCGACCATAGTTTCCAGGGCTTTGCCGAACAATTGCCGGCCATGTTGAGTTTTGCCGGTATCGGCGCAGATTTGTATCAGGCGATCGATTTCACCGCTCTATAAAAAACTTCGCCTCTTATTCACGGAACATTGACGACGAGACCCCATGGCCACTCCCAGCGCTAGCTCTTATAACGCAGACGCCATCGAAGTCCTCTCGGGCCTCGACCCGGTGCGTAAACGCCCCGGCATGTACACCGACACCAGTCGGCCGAACCACCTCGCCCAGGAAGTCATCGACAACAGCGTCGACGAAGCCTTGGCCGGGCACGCGACGTCGGTGCAGGTCATCCTGCACGCCGATCACTCCCTGGAAGTCAGCGATGACGGCCGTGGCATGCCGGTGGACATTCACCCGGAAGAGGGCGTGTCGGGTGTCGAGCTGATCCTCACCAAACTCCATGCGGGCGGCAAGTTTTCCAACAAGAACTACCAGTTCTCCGGCGGTTTGCACGGGGTAGGTATTTCCGTGGTCAACGCCTTGTCGAACGAAGTTCGTGTCCGCGTAAAGCGTGACGGCAACGAATACCAGATGACTTTTGCTGACGGTTACAAGAAAACCGAGCTGGAAGTCATTGGCACCGTCGGCAAGCGCAACACCGGCACCAGCGTGTTCTTCGCGCCGGACCCGAAGTATTTCGATTCGCCAAAATTCTCCATCAGCCGCCTCAAACACGTGCTCAAGGCCAAGGCCGTTCTGTGCCCGGGGCTGCTGGTCAGTTTTGAAGACAAGGCAACCGGCGAAAAAGTCGAATGGCATTACGAAGACGGCCTGCGCTCCTACCTGGTAGACGCGGTCAATGGCTTCGAGCGTCTGCCGGACGAGCCGTTTTGCGGCAGCCTGGCCGGTAATAAAGAAGCGGTTGATTGGGCGCTGCTGTGGTTGCCGGAAGGTGGCGACAGCGTGCAGGAAAGCTACGTCAACCTGATCCCGACGGCCCAGGGCGGTACGCACGTCAACGGTTTGCGTCAGGGCTTGCTCGATGCGATGCGCGAGTTCTGCGAGTTCCGCAGCCTGCTGCCGCGCGGCGTGAAGCTGGCGCCGGAAGACGTCTGGGAGCGCATCGCCTTCGTCCTGTCGATGAAAATGCAGGAGCCGCAATTCTCCGGCCAGACCAAAGAACGCCTGTCGTCCCGTGAAGCGGCGGCTTTCGTCTCTGGCGTGGTCAAGGATGCATTCAGCCTGTGGCTCAACGCCAACCCGGAAACCGGCATGCTGCTGGCGGAGCTGGCGATCAACAACGCCGGCCGTCGTCTGAAAGCGAGCAAAAAGGTCGAGCGCAAGCGCATCACCGCGGGTCCCGCACTGCCGGGCAAACTCGCCGACTGCGCCGGGCAGGACCCGATGCGCTCCGAACTGTTCCTGGTCGAAGGTGATTCCGCTGGCGGTTCGGCCAAGCAGGCGCGTGACAAAGAGTTTCAAGCGATCCTGCCGTTACGCGGCAAGATCCTGAACACCTGGGAAGTCGACGGCAGCGAAGTGCTGGCCAGCCAGGAAGTGCACAACATTGCCGTTGCCATCGGTGTCGATCCGGGCTCGGCAGACATCGCCCAGCTGCGTTACGGCAAGATCTGCATCCTCGCCGACGCCGACTCCGACGGTCTGCACATCGCGACCTTGCTTTGCGCGTTGTTCGTCCAGCATTTCCGCCCGTTGGTGGATGCCGGTCACGTCTACGTCGCGATGCCGCCGCTGTACCGCATCGACCTGGGCAAAGAGATTTACTACGCCCTGGACGAAGCCGAGCGCGATGGCATCCTTGATCGGCTGGTGGCCGAGAAGAAACGCGGCAAGCCGCAGGTCACCCGATTCAAAGGTCTGGGTGAAATGAACCCGCCGCAACTGCGCGAAACCACCATGGACCCGAACACGCGGCGCCTGGTGCAGTTGACGCTGGAGGATTACGAGGCCACCGCCGAAATGATGGACATGCTGCTGGCGAAGAAACGCGCCGGTGACCGCAAGTCCTGGCTGGAATCCAAAGGCAACCTGGCCGAGGTTCTGGGCTGATGCGGCTTGGCTTTGCCCTGGCGTGTGCGTTGCTGCTGGTCTCGGTAACGGCGTCTGCCGAACCGGCGCCGGAGCTGCGCCTGTTGTCCGAACATGCCGTCGATGGCATGCGCGGCGGCAACCTGTCGGGGCTGGCCCAGTGTGGCAAAGAGCTGTGGACCGTTTCGGATCGCGACGATGATCAAATCTACCGTCTCGATACCCGCCAAAAAACCTGGCAAGCCGAAACCGTGCACATCGACGTACCACCCGTGCCGGACAGCGGTTTGCCCTTGGGATTGAGTTCGCGTAATTGGGCGGCGTCTTTCGTGCGCGGTGGGGACCTGGATTTCGAAGGCATCACCTGTGACAGCGCCGGCAATCGCTACATCGTCAGCGAAGGCCACGCGGCCGTGCTGCAAGTGTCGCCGCAGGGCACTGCGTCGTGGCTGAAAATCTCGCCGATGCTGGTTCGCGAAGCGCGGGCCAGCGGCATGCTGCTGCAATTCAATGCGCTGTTCGAAGGCTTGGCGATCAATCCGGCGGGCGATGAAATGTGGCTCGCCGCGGAGCGTCAAAGCCGTGGTTTGCTGCGGATCAAACGTAAGCAGACCGTGTGGGACTGCGACGGTGGCTGTGTGTTGTTGAGCGAAGCGGGCATGGAAATGCAGCCACCGCAGTTTCCCAAGGCCAGACCGGTTAACCGGGATTTTTCCGACCTGTCATTGTTCAACGGCAAGCTGTTTACCCTTGAGCGCAACGCCTATCAGATCTGTCGCCGCGACGCGCAAACGGCCAAAGTCGAGCGCTGCTGGTCGTATGCCGCCGAGTTGTTGCAGGAAAACCGTCGTTACTCACAGAGCTATGGGCTGGAAGAGGCGTTGATCATTGACGCTGACGGTGCCTGGATTGGTGTCGACAACAACTTCGGTGCCCGCGCCGATGGTGAAGTCCGCCCGATTGTCTGGCGCTTCGCCGCGCCTGAAGGTGGCTGGAGCGCCAAGCCGTGAGTCAGCAACCGCCGGGCAAACGCGCCGGTCGGGTGTTCATGATCCTGGCCTGGTGCGCGGCATTGTTTTTGGCGACACGGTTTTTCGGGCAGTTGGAAGAGCGTCAGCAAAACCCTAATGCGGTGCTCAGTTCGCAGCAGGGTGAAGGTTTTGTCGAAGTGAAACTGGTCGGTAACAACCAGGGTCATTTTGTCGCCAGCGGCCAGATCAACGGCCAGCCGGTGGATTTTATGCTGGATACCGGGGCGACCGATGTGTCGATCCCGCAGGAATTGGCCGAACGGCTGAAACTGGAGAAAGGCTTCGGGGTGACCCTGAGCACGGCCAACGGTTTGAGCCAGGGTTATCGAACCCGCATCGACCGTTTGCAACTGGGCGATATCGTGCTGCGTGATGTTCGCGCGCTGGTCGCGCCAGGCCTGGAAGGCAATCAAGTGCTGCTCGGTATGAGCGCACTGAACAAACTTGAATTTACCCAGCGCGGTGGCACCATGCTGCTGCGCCAGACAACGAAATGATGAGGCCCGCATGAGCGACTCCCTTGATCTCAGCCTGGACGGTGTAGAGCGCCGGTCACTGGCTGACTTCACCGAAAATGCCTACCTCAACTACTCCATGTACGTGATCATGGACCGTGCCTTGCCGCATATCGGCGACGGCCTGAAACCGGTACA
>Ga0209903_1000091_pt1 | contig 37467 bp, 31 predicted proteins | sample OrgsoiDNA2013051_FD_185801 | JGI IMG/M metagenome (GOLD analysis project Ga0209903, IMG submission 185801) | Permafrost soil microbial communities from the Arctic, to analyse light accelerated degradation of dissolved organic matter (DOM) -... | ecosystem: Environmental > Terrestrial > Soil >...
CCCAACGGGGGCAAGCCCCCTCGCCACAACAGCTCGTTCACACAGGATTACCGGTGGAATCAGCTTTCCGGAGTTTGCTCGGCCAACGCCACGGCGCGGAACATCGCGCGGCGCTTGTTCAGGGTTTCTTCCCATTCCAGCGCCGGCACCGAGTCGGCAACGATGCCGCCACCGGCCTGCACGTGCAGCTCGCCGTCCTTGATCACCGCGGTACGGATCGCAATCGCGGTGTCCATGTTGCCGTTCCAGGCGAAGTAACCGACCGCACCGCCGTAGACGCCACGCTTGACCGGTTCCAGTTCGTCGATGATTTCCATCGCACGGATCTTAGGAGCCCCAGACAAAGTGCCCGCCGGCAGAATCGCCCGCAGAGCATCCATCGCCGTCAGCCCGGCCTTCAATTGCCCGGTGACGTTGGACACGATGTGCATCACGTTGGAATAACGCTCGATGACCATCTTCTCGGTGAGTTTCACCGATCCGATTTCCGAGACCCGACCGGTGTCGTTGCGGCCAAGGTCGATCAGCATCAAGTGCTCGGCGATTTCCTTGTCATCCGACAGCAGGTCTTTTTCCAGCGCCAGATCCGCCTCTTCGTTGGCCCCGCGTGGGCGGGTGCCGGCAATCGGGCGCACGGTGATCAGGTTGTCTTCGACCCGCACCAGCACTTCCGGCGAACTGCCGACGACATGGAAGTCGCCGAAGTTGAAGAAGTACATATAAGGCGTCGGGTTGAAGCAACGCAGCGCCCGATACAAATCGATCGGCGCAGCCTTGAAGTCGATGGACATGCGCTGGGACGGCACGACCTGCATGCAGTCACCGGCCAGGATGTATTCCTTGATGGTATCGACGGCTTTTTCGTAATCGTCCTGGGTGAAACTCGAACGGAACACTGGGTCAGCCGATTGCTGCTTGCTGAAATCCAGGCCACGGCGCGGGGTGATCGGCTGGCGGAGTTTTTCCAGCAACGCTTCCAGACGCACATGACCTTGTTCGAAGGCATCTTCTTGCGACGGATCGGCCAGAACGATTGCGTGCATCTTGCCGGCGAGGTTGTCGAACACCACCACCGCGTCGGAAACCATCAGCAGAATGTCCGGCACGCCCAGCGGATCCGGGTTCGGGCATTTGCCCAGACGCTTCTCCACATAGCGCACGCAGTCATAACCGAAGTAACCCACCAAACCGCCATTAAAGCGCGGCAAGCCAGGGATGGTCGGCACGTTGTAGCGGGCTTTGAATTCTTCGACGAAGGCCAATGGATCTTCGGCTTCGTGACTTTCGATCTCGACGCCGTCGTGGGTCACGCTGATGTGGTGATCGTGAACCCGCAACACGGTGCGGCACGGCAGGCCGATGATCGAGTAACGGCCCCACTTCTCGCCGCCCTGCACCGATTCCAGCAGGTAGGAGTTCGGCTCGTCGGCCAGTTTCAGGTAGATCGACAGCGGCGTGTCGAAGTCGGCCAGGGTTTCGCAGGCCATCGGGATACGGTTGTAGCCGGCAGCGGCCAAACGCAGGAATTCTTCGCGGATCATGGGGTAGCCTCGTGGCTTGAGGGTCTAACAGTCAGGTATGCAAACGCGCCGGTATGCCGGCCAGGAACAAGTCAGGCGCGCCAACGCCAGCGGGCCAGGGCCTTGATGACTTTCATCCAGAGTTTGCGAGTGACCACCACGATGGCGTTTCCAGAAGGGGGTTGAACAGCGTCGGGCAACGTTATCTCAGCCGCCAGATCCAGGCAACCGGGAATTAGCTTGCGCAGATCGTCGATCACCAGCGCCGGCGACTCTTCGGCAATCGGCCGGCCATGGTTGTAGCCATAACTCAGCGCCACGCACTTGACCCCGGCCGCTTTCGCCGCCAGCACATCGCTACGCGAATCGCCGACAAACAACGATTGCGACGCCGGGATGTTGGCCATTTTCATCACGAAAAACAGCGCAGCCGGATCGGGCTTCTTCTGCGGCAGGGTATCGCCGCCGATGATCCACTTGAAGTAGCGGCCGATCTTCATCTGATCCAGCAGCGGCGCGACAAAGCGCTCCGGCTTGTTGGTAATCAGCGCCATCTCGACGCCCTGTTTGTGCAGCCACTTCAGGGTGTCGCGCACGCCGGGATAAACCACGGTCAGTTCATGGCTCTCGCTATAAGCCTCCATGAAAATCGCCAGCGCGCCCTCAGCCTCACCGTCATCGACCGTCGAATGGTCGATGCCACCGGCCAGCGCGCGGCGCACCAGCACCGGCGCGCCGTTGCCGACCCACTCGCGCACCGACTCGAGGCCGGCGGGTTGGCGACCCATTTTGAGCAGCATGTTATCCACGGCAACCGCGAGGTCGGGGACCGAATCGATCAGCGTGCCATCCAGATCGAACATCACCAGCCGCGGCAGACGCCCCGGGAACAGCTGCTCAAAGCCACTCATGGGCGAGCCAGCGCCAGTTCGGCGCGCATCTTCTCGATCACTTCCTGGTAGTTCGGCGCATTGAAGATCGCCGAGCCGGCCACGAAGGTGTCGGCGCCAGCGGCGGCGATTTCGCGAATATTGTTCACGTTCACCCCACCGTCGATTTCCAGGCGAATGTCACGGCCGGACGCATCGATCAGCGCACGGGCCTGACGAAGTTTGTCGAGGGTGCCGGGAATAAACTTCTGCCCACCGAAGCCTGGGTTGACGCTCATCAGCAAGATCATGTCGACCTTGTCCATCACGTACTCAAGCACGCTTAGCGGGGTTGCCGGGTTGAACACCAGGCCGGCCTTGCAGCCGCCCTCGCGGATCAGTTGCAGCGAACGGTCAACGTGTTGCGTGGCTTCCGGGTGGAAGGTGATGTAGGTCGCGCCGGCCTCGATGAAGTCGCCAACGATGCGATCCACCGGGCTGACCATCAAATGTGCGTCGATCGGCGCGGTCACGCCGTACTTGCGCAATGCCGCGCAGACCATCGGGCCGATGGTCAGGTTGGGCACGTAATGGTTGTCCATAACATCGAAGTGCACGAAGTCGGCGCCAGCGGCCAGGACGTTGTCCACTTCTTCACCCAGGCGGGCGAAGTCGGCGGAGAGAATCGACGGAGCAATTACGAAGGGCTGCATGACGCACCTTATCTGAGCAGAATCACGATGGCGCGCATTGTATACCTCATGCTTTGACGCGCGCACTGTGACCGCGATGATTGGGCCTGCCTTCAATCGGCATTGTCCGCAGGCTCTAATACGCCGCCCGGTAGATCTTTTCGATATCGACGGCGCTCAATTTACGCGGATTGTTGCGCATCAGGCGCTCGATTCCCGCCGCTTCCACGGCCATCGCCGGGATCGCATCCTCGGGCACGCCGAAGCTGCGCAGGCCCCGCGGGATCTCTACCGCCGCACACAATGCAGTCATCGCTTCCACGGCTTTATCCGCCGCATCGGTGGCACTCAGGTGAGCGGTCTTGACCCCCATGGCCTCGGCAATATCCTGCATGCGCTCGACACAGGCCATTTTGTTCCAGGTCATGACGTACGGCAGCAGCAAGGCGTTGCTGACGCCGTGGGCAATGTTGTAGCGCCCGCCCAGCGGATACGCCAACGCATGCACCGCACCGACCCCGGCATTGCCGAACGCCATGCCGGCCATCAGGCTGGCGGTGGCCATGTCTTCGCGGGCTTGCAGGTTGGCCGGGTTGGCGTAGGCCTTGGGCAACGCCTGGGTAATCAGCTTGATGGCACCAATCGCCAGCGCGTCGGTGATCGCCGAGGCATTGAGCGACAGATAGGATTCGATAGCGTGCACCAGCGCATCGACGCCACTGGCGGCGGTGACACTGCGCGGGCAGGTCAGGGTCATTTGCGGGCTGACCAATGCCACGTCCGGCAATAGATAGTCGCTGACGATGCCTTTCTTCAACTGCGCGACCTTGTCGGAAAGGATCGCCACGTTGGTGACTTCGGAGCCGGTGCCGGCGGTGGTCGGAATGGCGATCAGCGGCGGGCCTTTGCGCGGCACCTGGTCGACGCCGAACAGATCTTCCAGCGCGCCGTGGTAACCGGCGTAGGCCGCCACGCTTTTGGCAATGTCGATGGCACTGCCGCCGCCCAGGCCGATCAGCCCGTCATGCCCGCCTTCGCGGTAGACACGCATGCAGTCTTCGACGATGGCGATTTCCGGGTCGGGCAGTACGCGGTCGAAAATCTCGTAGGTCCGGTCGCCGAGATGCGCCAACGCCAGCTCTACCGTACCGGACTTGACCAGGGCGGCGTCGGTGACGATCAGTGGGTTGTCGACATCAAGGCGTGTCAGCTCGGCCGCCAGTTGCTCGATGGCACCGGCGCCGGTGATCAGTTTGTGGGCAATTTTGAAAGAGGAAAGACTCATGTGCGCAGCCTCTTATCGCTAGGGGAGCTGGGCACAATAGTAGCTGGGGATTGGGGTTTGTCTGTTATTCAGGCAATGAATGACCAGAGATCTCGAACACCGCACAAAACCAATGTGGGAGCGAGCTTGCTCGCGATGACTGACTGACATTCAACATTGATGTCGACTGACAGTCCGCTATCGCGAGCAAGCTCGCTCCCACAGTTAATCGGTGTGTTGCTTCAGACCTGCGCAGTACGCAGCTTCTCGCTACGGCCACGCAACCATTCCAGGGTCAGCAGCAGGATCACCGAGAAGGCAATCAGCAGCGTCGCAGCGGCAGCAATCGTCGGGCTGAGGTTTTCGCGGATGCCGCTGAACATCTGCCGTGGCAAGGTCGCTTGTTCAGGACCGGCGAGGAACAGCGTCACCACCACTTCATCGAACGAGGTGGCGAAGGCGAACAACGCCCCGGAGATCACACCTGGCGCAATCAACGGCAAGGTCACCCGACGGAATGCCGTCAGCGGCGAAGCACCGAGGCTCGCAGCGGCCCGCACCAGGTTGTGGTTAAACCCCTGCAAGGTCGCCGATACCGTGATGATCACAAACGGCACGCCCAACACCGCGTGCACCACTATCAGCGAGGTATAGCTGTTGCCAAATCCCAGCGGCGCAAAGAACAGATAGCTGGCCACACCAATGATCACCACCGGCACCACCATCGGCGAAATCACCAGCGCCATCACCAGCGCCTTGCCCGGGAAGTTACCGCGGGTCAGGCCAATCGCCGCCAACGTACCGAAGACCATCGCCAGCACCGTGGCCGCCGGGGCGACGATGATGCTGTTCTTCAGCGAGCGCATCCATTCCGCCGAGGCGAAGAAGTCCTGATACCAGTGCAGCGAGAAACCCTGCAACGGGTACACCAGGAAACTGCCCGAGTTGAACGACAGCGGAATGATCACCAGCACCGGCAGGATCAGGAACAGCAGGATCAGCCCGCAAAGCGTGCGCAAGCTGTAGAACCACACCCGTTCAATGGGCGACATATAAGGACTCAGCATTTCGTTCTCCCCTTAGCTCAAGCGCAGGCGACTGGCGCCCACCAGCCAGTTGTAAATCAGATACAGCACCACGGTCGCCAACAGCAGCAGCCCACCGAGCGCGGTCGCCATGCCCCAGTTGATGCTGGTGTTGGTGTAGAAGGCGACGAAGTAACTGACCATCTGATCGTTCGGGCTGCCCAGCAAGGCCGGGGTGATGTAGTAGCCGATGGCGAGTATGAACACCAACAGGCAACCGGCGCCGACACCGGCATAAGTCTGCGGGAAGTACACCCGCCAGAAACTGGCGAACGGGTGGCAACCGAGGGAAATCGCGGCTCGCATGTAGGTCGGCGAAATGCCTTTCATCACGCTGTAGATCGGCAGAATCATGAACGGCAGCAGGATGTGCACCATCGAGATGTAAACCCCGGTGCGGTTGAACACCAGCTCCAGCGGCTTATCGATAATGCCCATGGCCATCAGGCCGCTATTGATCAGCCCGCCCGATTGCAGCAACACGATCCACGCGGCAACGCGCACCAGGATCGAGGTCCAGAACGGCAGCAACACCAGAATCATCAGCAGGTTGCTTTGGCGCGATGGCAGGTTCGCCAACAGATACGCCAACGGATACGCCAGGAACAGGCAGATCACGGTAATGACCAGGCCCATCCAGAACGTGCGGGCGAAGATGTCGAGATAGATCGCCTGATCCGGGGTGGCCGGGGCCACTTCGCCGAGGTCGTCGATGCGGTGATCGACCGCCGCCAGCAAGTAATACGGCGTGATGCTGCTGGTGTTGCGACGCACAGCCTGCCAATAGGCCGGGTCACCCCAGCGTTCGTCGAGGGCTTCCAGCGCTTCTTTATAAGAAGCCGGCTCAGTGGCGAACGGCAAGGCGCGGGCGGTTTTGGTCAACAGGCTACGGTAGCCGGCCAACTCCATGTTCAAGCGCTTGGACAGGTCGCCCAAAGTCTGATTCTTGCGGGCTTCAGCGAGGTCTTCGCTGGCAGCCTTGTAAACCGGTTCAGCGGGCAGGCCACGGCCATCCCAACCGGCGATAGCCGTCACGGTGCGCGGCATGCCGCCGACCACTTCCGGGTTACCGACGCTTTTGTAGAGCAGCGCCACGATCGGCACCAGGAATACCAGCAACAGAAACAGCACCAACGGCGCAATCAAGGCCTGGGCCTTCCAGCGATTGATCCGCTCGGCGTGCTTGAGCCGCTGCTTCAAGGTGGGGTCAGTGCCCGCGTTCAGGGGAACGGCGATAGCCATGGCGTACTCCGGAAATCTTTGATCAATCGATAATGTGGGAGTGAGCTTTTGTGGCGAGCGAGCTTGCTCGCGCCGGGCTGCGAAGCGGCCCCAAAATTCCGTTAACAACTTCCAATTTTGTGAGTGCTGCGCACTCAAGCGGGAGCAAGCTCCCTCGCCACAAAAGCTCGCCCTCACAGGAGGGCGAGCCCTCTAGTTACTTCGCAGCCCAGGAATTGAAGCGCTGTTCCAGTTGCTCGCCGTTGTCAGCCCAGAAGCTGACGTCGATCTGCACCTGGTTGGCGATGTTTTCCGGGGTGGTCGGCATGTCTTTCAACACGTCCTTGTCCAGCAACGGTACGGCCTGGATGTTGGCCGGGCCGTAGGCGATGTTTGACGAGTAGATCTTCTGCTGCTGCGGCATGACCGAGTAAGCGATGAATTTCTTCGCCGCTTCGGCACGGGCTTTATCCAGGCCTTTTGGAATGGCCCATGCATCGAAGTCGTAGATGCCACCGTTCCACACGACTTTCAGGTTGCTTTCTTTCTGTACCGCAGCGATCCGGCCGTTGTAAGCCGAGCTCATGACCACGTCACCGGAAGCGAGGTATTGCGGCGGCTGTGCGCCGGCTTCCCACCACTGAATGCTTGGCTTGAGCTCATCGAGTTTCTTGAACGCGCGGTCCTGGCCGTCTTTGCTGGCCAGCACTTTGTAGACGTCTTTCGGCGCAACGCCGTCGGCCATCAGTGCGAATTCCAGGGTGTACTTGGCGCCTTTACGCAGGCCGCGCTTGCCAGGGAATTTCTTGGTATCCCAGAAATCCGCCCAACTGGTCGGCGCCGAGCTCAGCTTGTCGGCGTTGTAGGCCAACACAGTTGACCAGACGAAGAAGCCCACGCCGCAAGGCTGAATAGCGCCTTTGACGTAGTCTTCGGTTTTGCCGAACAGCTTCGGATCCAGCGGTTCGAACATGTCTTCGTCGCAACCACGGGACAGTTCCGGCGACTCAACTTCTACCAAGTCCCAGGACACACTCTTGGTGTCGACCATGGCTTTGACCTTAGCCATTTCGCCGTTGTACTCACCCGCGACGATCTTGCCGTTACCGGCCGCTTCCCACGGTGCATAGAAGGCTTTGACCTGCGCAGCCTTGTTCGCCCCGCCAAAGGACACCACGGTCAGGTCCGGACCCGCGGCCATCGCGTGTGCCGCACCCATCATGCCCACGACCAGGGCGGTGAATTTCAGGGATCTCAACATTTATTGTTCTCTCCACGTGCAGGGTTGGTGTTGGTATTGCGGGGGGCGATCAGTTCGCCTCTAAAAGCGGGTCGAGCGCGCGAACGTGTTCGACCTGCCAGCCAAGCGGAACCACGTCGCCGACCGCGAGCGCAGGATCGAGCTCGGCAATCGGTTGTTTCACGAAGAAGTCGGTCTTGCCGCAGACTTCCAGGCGAACCCGGACGTGGTCGCCCAGATAGATGAATTCCGCCACCCGCCCTGAGAAGCGGTTGACGCAGGACTCGCTCGAACCGTTGAGGCTCACGCGTTCCGGGCGAATCGACAGCGTGACGGGTTCGCCGGTCTTGCCGACGTTGACCGCCAGGGCTTCAACCTTTTCACCGCGCCCGAGTTCGACAATGCAGCGGTCGCCGGTCTGGCTGTGCAAGCGGCCGTTGAGGCGGTTGTTCTCGCCGATGAAGTTGGCGACGAAGGTGTTCTTCGGCTCTTCGTAGAGCGTGCGCGGCGGGGCGATCTGCTGGATTTCGCCCTGGTGGAACACCGCCACACGGTCGGACATGGTCAGGGCTTCGCCCTGGTCGTGGGTCACGTAGACCACGGTCACGCCGAGGCGCTGGTGCAGGTGTTTGATTTCCATCTGCATGTGTTCACGCAGTTGTTTATCCAGCGCACCGAGAGGTTCGTCCATCAGCACCAGTTGCGGCTCGAACACCAAGGCGCGGGCCAGGGCCACACGCTGTTGCTGACCACCGGACAGTTGCGCCGGGTAACGCTGGGCGAAGGCGTCGAGCTGAACCATGCTCAGGACTTTTTTTACCTTGTCGCTGACGTCGCTTTTGTTCAAGCCGCGCACGGTCAGCGGGAATGCGAGGTTCTCGGACACCGTCATGTGTGGGAACAAGGCGTAGTTCTGGAACACCATGCCGATGTCGCGTTTGTGCGGCGGCACGTTGTTAATGGAACGCCCGGCCAGCAGGATTTCACCGGCAGTCGGGGTTTCGAAACCGGCGAGCATCATCAGGCTGGTGGTTTTGCCGGAACCGGACGGCCCGAGCAACGTGAGGAATTCGCCTTTGCGAATATCCAGGTTGAGGTCTTTGACGATCAGGTTCTCGCCGTCGTAGCTCTTCTGCACTCCACGAAAGCTGACCAGAATGTCATTGGCCCCTGCACTTGAATCGACCTGGCTCATACCCACACCTTTGTTGTTGATGACTGCTTGTGGGCTAAGCCTAGTGGACGCTGAGGACCACGCAAATCGGGGCGCAGGAGAGAATCGCCTCAGCCGGATGGAAGGTTGGGGGTAGGGATTGCCCTACACGGATGGCGGGATTGGATAGAGCAGCGGCGAGTTTCAAGCGGCAAGCCGCAAGAACAGGCAAAAACAGGTTTTCAGGATGTCGCAAATGGACATGTCACCACGATTCCTGTGGGTGCGGGCTTGCTCGCGAAAGCGGTGTATCAGGCAATATTGATGTCGACTGACACGGCCCCTTCGCGAGCAAGCTCGCTCCCACATTGGACTGCGGTGAAGCTCAGAGGAGTTTGTGTTCCATCGCGTACTTCACCAGTTCCGCCAGGGAAGTGATGTTGAGTTTCTGCATCAGCCGTGCCTTGTGGGTGCTGATGGTTTTGCTGCTCAGGGCCAGTTGCTGGGCGATGTCGTTGACGTTCGCGCCCTGGGCCAGACGCTCGAATACCGAAAACTCGCGTTCCGACAATAAGGAGTGCAGCGGCCGTGAATCGGTCAGGCCGACTTCGAAAACCATCCGGTCAGCCAGGTCCGGGTCGATGTAACGCCCGCCCGCCGCCACTTTGCGGATTGCCGTCAGCAGCAGTGCCGGATCGCTGTCCTTGGTCGCATAGCCGGCAGCGCCGACCTTCAATGCACGGGCGGCCATTTGCGCTTCATCGTGCATCGACAACACCAAAATCGCCGGCGGATTGTTCAGCGCGCGAATCCGTGGAATAGCCTCCAGGCCATTGACCCCGGGCATGGAGATGTCCAGCAACACCACTTCGCAGGGCACATGACGCAAGGTCTCGAGCAGTTGCTCGCCATTACTCGCCTCCCCCACCACCAGCAAGTCCTTGGCCAGGCCGATCAATTGCTTGATGCCTTCGCGGACGATGGTGTGGTCTTCGGCTACCAGTACACGGATCACAAGCTTCTCCATTCTTCTTATTTCAGAGCCAAGATCATTCGCGAGCAAGCCCGCTCCCACAGTGAGCTGGGGGGGGGTTCAGCTATCTGTGCAACAACACAAATCCCTGTGGGAGCGGGCTTGCTCGCGAAAGCGTCAGCCCAAACACCACAAAACCATCAGGCCTCAGCCACCGGCACACGCACACTCAGTGTCGTGCCCTCCCCCGGCTCACTTTCAAGCGACAACTGCCCGCCCATGATCAACACCCGCTCACGCATACCCACCACGCCAAAGGATGTCGGCCGACCTGTAGCGGGAACAAATCCTACGCCATCATCGCTGACGGTCAGGCACAACTGGTTGCCGTCCAATGCCAATGTCAGTTCGACAGTATGCGCCTGGGCATGGCGCATGACATTGGTCAGTGCTTCCTGAAGAATCCGGAACAAGCCAATCGCCTTGGCATCGCTGAGCACCGGCAGATTCTCCGGCACCTGCACCAGGCACGGGATCTGGGTGCGAGCCTCAAAACGCCGGGCCTGCCATTCAATGGCCGAGGCGATCCCTGCATCGAGAATCGGTGGCCGCAGCGCCGTGGCCACATCACGCACCAGTTGAAACAACTGAGCGATCAGCCGCTTCATGCTGTTCAAGCGTTCGTTCAGCCCCGGATCGAGCTGGGCGTAGGCCAGTTCGCACATGGAGGTTTCCAGTTTCAACACGGTCAACATCTGGCCCAGTTCGTCGTGAACTTCCCGAGCGATGCGGGCCTTTTCCTCTTCCCGCACGCTCTCCAGATGCGCCGACAACTCACGCAGTTGCCCACGGGAGCTGGCCAGTTCCAGTTCGATGCGCTTGCTTTCGCTGATATCCCAGACGATCCCGTCCCAGACATACGCCCCGCCCTCCAGCCGCCGGGTGATCGCTTTGATCTCGGCCCAGCGCTGTTCACCTGAGCGGGTAAGAATCCGTCCCTGCCAGGACCAGTCGCTGTCGGTGTCCAGCGCGTGATCCTGAGTCCGGTGATAACTGGCCTTGTCGTCCGGGTGCACCAGGCTGCGCAGGCCTTTATCCCGATGGGCCAGGGTCGCTGGCGAGTAGCCGACCAGGCTCTCGCTGCCTTCACTGATGTAGGCAAAGTCGATTTGCCCGGTCACCGGCGCCCGCTCCAGACGAAAGACCAATCCGGGAACGTTGGCGGCGATCCCTTGCAACCGCGCCTCGCTTTCCTGCAACGCGGCCAGCGCCCGACGGCGCTCGGTGACATCATTGAGGTAGACCACCAAGTACTCGCCGTCGCGAAAACGCAAGAAACTCAGCGAAACGTCCGCCGGCAAAATGCGGCCGTCGGCCCTTACACAATTGGTTTCGAAACTTTGTGGTGCTTCCTCACTGGCCCGCGCGCTTTTCCACAGGTTCAGCCAGCGGTCCATGTGCAGGCCGGGTTCGAAGTCGATCAAGGGACGGTCGATGATCCCGCCCGCCGGATAGCCGAGCATCGATTCGGCGGCGCGATTGGCGTAACGCACATGGCTGTCCCAGTTGACCCACAGAATGCCGACCGTACTTTGATCAATCGAAAACTGGGTCAACCGAAGGGCTTCTTCACTGGCTTCGCGCAAAGCGATGTCTTCCCGCGCCGCCAGCAGCCGTTGCTCCAGGCTATGTTGCTGACGTCGCTGCCAAAACACGATGGCCATGCTGCTCAGCAGCAACACCGTCAGCAGCAGACAAAGGTTTTGCCAGAACCCCGGGGACTCGGACAACCGCGGGTACTTCGGTTGCAGCCATTGGTTGTGCAGTTGCTCCAGATCCTTGGCCGGAATCGCCCGCAGCGCGTTTTCGACGATACCGGCCAGCTCCGGCCAGTCCCGGCGCGTGGCCACCCGCAGCAGTTGCGGCAAGCCAATGTCGCCCACCACCACCAACCCGGCAAATTCGGGCTCGGCCGACAAGCGCCCCAGTTGCGCCTCATCAATCACCGCGTAAACGGCCTGCTGACTCAACAGCAACTGCAACGCCTGGCGCTCGATCGGTACGCCTTGGAGGTTCAGATGCGGATAATTGCCGCGCAGATAATCGGCCGTGGCACTGGGCATGCGCACGGCGACGCGGGTCTGGCTGTCGAGTTTTTCCAGCTCCACCACGCCGGTGCTCTTCTGGTCACTGACCACCAGTTGCGGCACGCGCATGTACGGATCGGAAAACTGCCAAAGCCGCAGCCCGCTGGGGGTTTGGGTCAGCCCCGGGGCGATATCGACTTCACCGTCGCGCACCGCTGCTTCCAGTTGCTCGACGTCGGGGAAGTTGCGCCAGCTGAGCTCGACCTTGAGCGACTTGGCCAGCCACTTCATCAATTCGACGTTAACCCCGGACAAACGCTGCAAGCGCCGATCGTATTGCGCATACGGCGCCTGCAACACCAGCCCGACCCTCAATTCGTTGTGCTGCGCCAACCATTGCTGCTGGGCCGATGACAACTGGGCAACGTGCGCCGGGGACGTGGGCGCCGCCCAACTCATCAAGGGAAACCACAAACAGCCGATAACCCACAGGCAGCGAAAACGCATCATTGAAGTCCCACACACTGACAAATACTGATCAACCCATTAGGCTGCCGGAATAACTTCTGGCCTGGAATATCCGATGCCCCCTGTCTACCGCCTGGCACTGCCAGCATTGTGCCTGTCGCTGATCCTGCCTTGCGCCTTTTCCGTCGAGGCCGCCGACCCTGCACCTGCCGCTGCGGGAAAACCCGCCGAAGCAAAACCGGTCGAGCGTCAGCCGCTGCTTGAGCGTAGTCAGGAAGAAGCGACGGCACTTGAGCGACAACTCCCCGCCCAGGAACAGCAACAACTTCAGGCCGGGGCCGACTCCTTTCTCGCCTTGTGGAAGCCGGCCAATACCGCCGAGCCCAAAGGCGCGGTGATTATCATCCCCGGCGCTGGCGAAACCGTTGACTGGCCGCAAGTCATTAGCCCTTTGCGTAACAAATTGCCGGACGTCGAGTGGAGCAGCCTGAGTATCACCTTGCCCGACCTGCAAAGCGATGCCATTGCGCCACGTATCGTCTCAGCAGCGCCCGCGCCCAAAACGGCTGAAGCCGCCAGCAAAGACTCGACCACCGCCCCGCCTATCGAACAGGCAACCGGTGGCGAAGCGGAGGTTGCAGACAAAGTCATCGCCGAGACCACCGAAGAACAGAGCAAAGCCGACGCCGAGCGAATCTTCGCCCGCATCGACGCTGCCATCGCTTTCGCAGAACAGCAAAGCGCTCGCCGCATTGTGGTGCTGGGGCACGGCACTGGGGCATATTGGGCTGCGCGTTACCTGAGTGAGAAGCAGACGGCACAAGTGGAGAAGTTTGTGATGATTGCGGCGCAGACGCCGGTAACAGGCAAGCCTCCACTGGCCGAGGTGACGCCGACCTTGAAGCTGCCGACCGCCGACCTCTTCTATATGGATAAGCCGCTGGATCGTAGTGCGGCGCTGGAACGCTTGCAGGCCAGCAAACGTTTGAAGACTTCAGCGTTCAGCCAGGTCTCGCTCAAGGCGTTGCCGGGCAACACCAAGGCTGAGCAAGAACAGCTGTTTCGCCGGGTTCGCGGTTGGTTGAATCCACAGCCTTTGGCGAACTGATAGACCGCGTCGCCCCATTCGCGAGCAAGCCCGCTCCCACTCTAGACCGCGTTCATACAAACAACGCCGATCAAATGTGGGAGCGGGCTTGCTCGCGAAGGCGGCATCACTGACAACACAAATATGTGCTGCTAGCGAAAATCCCGCCGCTCCTTAATCAACGTATAGGCATTGTGCAATTCGCGCGTCTTGTCCGTTGCCTCGCGCACCTGCAACGCCGTCGCCCCGGTTCCGGCAATCTTGTCCGGATGATGACGACTGAGCAGACGCCGATAAGCCCGCTTGATCTGCGCCGGCTCACTGGTCGCCGAAACCCCCAGTAGCCGTAAAGCCTCCTGATAAGTCACAGCGTTGCTGAGCTGGCGTTTCTGCGGCTCATAGTCATGGGCCAATGCCAGTACTTGCTGCGGCGTCCAGCCCAACCATTTGCCCCACTGCGCAAGCAACTCTCGCTCACTGGTACCCGCACGACCATCGGCCCAAACCATCCGCCAACAGGCGCGCAAAACGCCTTCAGCGGCATGGGGCTGGGCACTCAAGCGCCGCAAATACCCCCGCAACCGGTCATGCCCCGATTTACCGCGATTGAACGCGGCAATCGCACGGCGTTGCGCCGATTCAGTCATGTCCAGCGAGCGCATCTCCTGACGCGCCTGCTGGATGTGGCCGTCGACCACGCGCCCGTCGATCTTGGCCAACCGACCGAGCAACACAAACAGCAGTTCATCGTTGCGCAACACCGGACGACCGCCGAGTTTTTCCCGCAAATGCCCCCAGCTCTGCAAGTGCATGCGCCGGTCCAGCGCCTGTCCCAACAAGGCGCCGAGCATGGCCCCCGGAATGCTGGCTATGGCAAAGCCCGCTCCGGCTCCGATCAGAGTCCCTGGCCACAACATGTCAGCGTCTCGCTTCTATCAGAGTTTCGGCCTCGGCCAGGCGTTCGTACGTACCGACATCTACCCAATGCCCGTTCAAACGCTCACCCGAGACTTTTCCGGCGGCCATGGCCGTGCGAAACAGTGGCGCCAGCTTGAATGCGCCGGCAGTGCAGCCTTCGAACAAGTCTGGGTGCAGCACCGCGATGCCGCTGTAGGTCAGCGTCTTGGCATCCGGCTGGCCATCGCGAACCTGGCCGTCGACCAGCAGGAAGTCCCCGGCCGGGTGATGCGCCGGGTTATCCGCCAGCACCAAGTGAGCCAGCCCGGCAATGGGTTGGCGCAGCGCGTTGAAGTCGTAATCGGTCCAGATATCACCGTTCACCACCACAAACGCCTCGTCCCCCAGCAACGGCAACGCGCGGAAAATCCCGCCACCGGTTTCCAGTGGTTCACCTTCCGGTGAGTACTGAATGCTGAGGCCATAGCGCGAACCATCACCCAGGTAGTCTTCGATCTGCTGACCGAGCCAGGCGTGGTTGATCACGATCTCGGTAAACCCGGCAGCCGCCAGGGCGCGCAGGTGATACTCGATCAACGGCACGCCGCCGGCACGCACCAGCGGTTTTGGCGTGGTCAGGGTCAGCGGGCGCATGCGTTCGCCTTTACCCGCAGCCAGAATCATTGCCTTCATGCAGTGGCTCCGGAACGCAAACTGGCCAGCAACACATCCAACTCCACCAACTCAGGGCGGCGGGCAATCACAGCTTCTATATAAGCAAAGAAGCGTGGCACGTCGGCGAGGTAGCGCGGCTTGCCGTCGCGGTGGCAGATGCGGGCGAAGATGCCGATCACTTTCAGGTGACGTTGCACGCCCATCAGGTCGCTGGCACGCCGAAACTCTTCAAAGTCAGGCTGGACCGGGATGCCCAGCGCGGCGGCCTGTTGCCAGTAATCTTGCTGCCAGGCGAGCACGCGCTCTTCGGGCCAACTGAGGAACGCGTCCTTGAACAAGCAGGTTATGTCGTAGGTGACCGGGCCATAAACCGCGTCCTGAAAGTCCAGCACGCCGGGATTCGGCACGCTGAGCATCAGGTTGCGCGGCATGAAGTCGCGGTGCACCAACACTTTTGGCTGGGCCAGGGCACTGTCAATCAGCAGATCGCTGACTTGCTGCCAGAGCATTTGCTGCGCGGCGTCAAACTCGATGCCCAGCTCTTGTTTCACGTACCACTCGGGGAACAGTTCCAACTCGCGACGCAGCAACGCCACGTCATAACTTGGCAGCGGCGCCACCATCGGCAACTGCTGATAAGCCAGCAACGCCTGCAAGGCATCCTTGAACAAATCGTCGGCGTTTTCGCTGTCGATCACGTCCAGATAAGTCTTATTGCCCAGGTCATTGAGCAAAAGAAAACCGCGCTCGAGGTCCTCGGCATAAATTTTCGGCACATTTATTCCGGATTTCGCCAGCAGAAAAGCAATATCCACGAAGGGTTTGCAGTTTTCCTGGGGGGGCGGAGCGTCCATCACGACGAAACTTCTGCCCTCGCCTTCCCAGCGGAAATAGCGCCGGAAACTCGCGTCGCTACTGGCCGCAGTCAACGTGGCCGGGGGCACGGCGCCCCAACCTTGCGCTGCAAAGAGGGTCGCCAGTTGTTCATCAAGCCAAACTTTCAGGTGTTGCAAGCGTACATCTTGGTCAGGCATTACAAGGGTCTCCGACGGCGCTAGCCGTCAAGCGGGTCATGCTTTATTATCCAGCATCTTTTTCAGACCATCGAGAGGCGTGCGGCCCACACCGCGGGCAGATGGCACGCAGGAAGCCCGGACTAATAAGATGGCATTGAAATCCCCCGCGTTTCGTAAAAAATTTCCGTTGTTGGTTACCGGCAGTTTGCTGGCCCTGCAACCCCTAGCCACTTCCTACGTGGTCGCCGCGGAACAGTATGACTGCTCAGTCTCTGCTTCGGGTGCCTGGAACTGTGCGCCAAAGTCGCCGGTAGCAGCATTGCCGCCGCGGCCCGTCCATGACGGCAGCGCAGTCACCGCCACGGGCGAAGCCCCGGCTGAGACCAGTTCCGGCAACGTCGCCCAAGACACCGGCACCAAGCCGATGCTGGTGACCGAAGCCAAGGGCCGTGGCCTGAAGTCCCGTAGCGCAGACTACAGTCACCTCGACTGGGTTCCGCGTGAGAACCTCACTGCTGCGCAGTTGGCCGAAACCGGTCCTTACTGCTCTGGTTCCTATATCGAACCAATTCGTCCTGGCATGAATGACAAGACGAATAAAAGTGACGCACCGACCTTTATCGGCGCCAAGGCTTCGCGCTATAACACCGAAAGTCAGGTCGGTACGCTGGCCGGTGACGTGGTATTGCGTCAGGGCAGCATGCAGGCCGAAGCCGACGAAGCCAGCCTGTACCAGGCCGAGAGTCGTGGCGAACTGAACGGCAACGTCCGCGTTCGCGACAACGGCGCACTGATCGTGGGCGACCACGCCGAAGTTCAGCTCGACACCGGTGAAGCCAAGGTCGATAACGCCGAATACGTGATGCACAAATCCCGTATCCGCGGTAACGCGCTTTACGCCAAACGTGCCGAGAACGCGATCATCCGCCTCAAGGATGGTACGTACACCACGTGCGAGCCGAACAGCAACGCCTGGCAGCTCAAGGGCAACAACATCACCTTGAACCCGGCCACCGGTTTCGGTACCGCGACCAACGTGACGCTGCGGGTCAAGGACATTCCTGTCCTGTACACGCCGTACATCTACTTCCCGATCGACAATCGTCGCCAGTCAGGTTTCCTGCCGCCGACCATCGGCACCGGCACCGATACCGGCTTCATGTTGGTCACACCGTACTACTTCAACCTGGCACCGAACTACGATGCCACGTTGTACCCGCGCTACATGAGCAAGCGCGGCATGTTGATGGAAGGCGAATTCCGTTACCTGACCAAGTCCAGCGAAGGTCAGTTCGGCGCCGCGTACCTCAACGACGAAGACACCGAGCGCAGCAAGCAGTCCGATTACGAAAAAACCCGCTACATGTACAACTGGCAGCACAAGGGTGGTCTCGACTCGCGCACTTATACGCAGGTCGACTACACCAAGATCAGCGATCCGTATTACTTCCAGGATCTGCAGACTGACCAGATTGGCGTGAAAAGCGCGGATTACGTGAATCAGCAGGCTTCCATTTCGTACCGTGGCGACAACTACACGGCACGTTTGAATGCTCAGGCTTATCAGCTGGCGACCGTTTCGAACATCACGCCGTATGATCGTTTGCCACAGATCACCTTCGACGGTGCGCTGCCTTATCACCCAGAAGGTTTGAATTTCTCGTATAACACCGAACTCGTGCGGTTCGACCGTGATCTGCAAAACGGCAACTTCTCCGATGAAAACGGGAACATTACTCCACGCCTGGATAACAACGTTCAAGGGCTGGCTCGCGCCACCGGCGATCGTCTAAACCTGGCACCAGCCGTTAGCCTGCCGCTGAACTGGACTTATGGCTTCCTGAAGCCAACGCTCAAGTATCAATACACTCAGTACCAGCTGGATCTGGACGGTACAGGTAAAGACCAGATCGTCGCTCAACAGGCAGCAGCCGCAACGGCCGGAACCGAGTACATCGGCGGTAAGTTCGGCAGCAACCAGAACCGTGGGGTGCCAATTGCGAGCATCGACAGCGGCCTGTACTTCGATCGTAATACCCAGTGGTTCGGCAAGAACTATCGCCAGACCCTCGAACCGCGCCTGTACTACCTCTATGTTCCTGAGGTCAATCAGGAAGACATCCCGGTATTCGACACCAGCGAAAACACCTTCAACTACGCGTCGCTGTTCCGCGACAACCGTTTCTCCGGCTCCGACCGTGTTGGCGACGAGAACAAACTGTCGCTGGGCGTGACCAACCGCTGGATCGAAGACAACGGTTTTGAGCGTCAACGCGTCAGCGTTGGTCAAGCCGTCTACTTCAAGGACCGCGAAGTCCAGTTACCGGGTATCGACCCGAAAACCCGTCAGGACGCGCACTCCAACGTTTCGCCTTATGCGCTGGAATACGAATATCGCTGGAACCGCGATTGGCGCACCACGGCCGATTACAACTGGGACCCGGACAGCCGCAGTCCTCGTTCGGGCAGTGCGATGTTCCACTACCAGCCTGAAGACAACCCGAACAAGATCATCAACGCTGGTTATCGCTATCGCAATGACCAGGTCCGTTTCGACCAGACTACCGGTAAATGGACAGTGGGCGGCGGTGACTACGGCACTCCAGGCCAACCTGGCTACGTGAAGGACTACTACAAGATCAAACAGCACGACTTCTCGGTGATGTGGCCGATCGTGCCGCAATGGAACGCCATCAGCCGTTGGCAGTACGACTACAACCGCAACCGTACCCTGGAAGCCTTCGGTGGTTTCGAGTACGACAACTGCTGCTGGAAACTGCGCCTGATCAACCGTTACTGGGTTTCCTATGACGAGTTCAGTCAAGAAGCCCCGCAAAACGAAAAAGGCGACCATGGCGTCTTCCTCCAAATTGTTCTGAAGGGACTCGGCGGCCTCACCGGCGCCAAAGTAGAGAGCTTCCTCGACAAAGGCATTCAAGGTTATCGTGAACGTGAAGACCAAGCTTTCTGATTGTCTGCGCCCGCTGATGCTGGGCGCGCTGTTCCTGGGTACCGCAGCTAACGCTGCGGTGCAGTCCATCGATAAAGTGGTGGCCATCGTCGACAACGACGTGGTCATGCAGAGCCAACTGGACCAACGCGTCCACGAAGTTCAGCAAACCATCGCCAAACGCGGCGCTGCCGTACCGCCGACCAGCGTGCTGGACCAGCAGGTACTGGAGCGCCTGATCGTCGAAAACCTGCAATTGCAGATCGGCGACCGTTCCGGTATCCGCATTACCGATGAAGAACTGAACCAGGCCGTCGGCACTATTGCCCAGCGCAATAACATGTCGCTCGAGCAATTCCGCGCTGCTCTGGCTCACGACGGTCTGTCTTATGACGACGCCCGTGACCAGATTCGCCGTGAAATGATCATCAGCCGTGTGCGCCAGCGTCGTGTGGCCGAGCGCATCCAGGTGTCGGAGCAGGAAGTGAAGAACTTCCTCGCCTCCGACCTGGGCAAAATGCAGCTGTCCGAAGAGTTCCACCTGGCCAACATCCTGATTCCTACGCCGGAAAGCGCCAACTCCGACGCCATTCAGAATGCTGCCAAACAAGCGGACGCGGTTTACCAGCAACTCAAGCAAGGCGCTGACTTCGGTCAGCTGGCTATCGCCAAATCCGCCAGCGAAACCGCACTGGAAGGCGGCGACATGGGCTGGCGTAAAGCCGCTCAATTGCCACCTCCGTTCGATCGCATGCTGAGCACCATGGCCATCGGCGACGTGACCCAGCCAATGCGTACTCCCGGCGGCTTCATTATTTTGAAGATCCTCGAGAAACGTGGCGGCGAGACCCAGATGCGCGACGAAGTGCATGTGCGTCACATCCTGGTCAAACCGAGCCCGATTCGCGACGAAGAAAAAACCAAGGCGCTGGTTCAGTCGCTCTACACCCGTATCGAAGCGGGCGAAGACTTTGCCGAACTGGCGAAAAGCTACTCGGAAGATCCGGGTTCCGCCCTCAACGGCGGCGACATGAACTGGATCGACCCGAACGCCGTGGTTCCTGAATTCCGCGAAGTGATGGCCAAGTCCCCGCAAGGTCAGCTGTCCAAGCCGTTCAAGACTCAATATGGCTGGCACATTCTGGAAGTCCTTGGCCGTCGCGCCACAGACAGCACTGCCCAGGCCCGCGAACAGCAAGCAATGACCGTACTGCGTAACCGCAAATACGACGAAGAGCTGCAAACCTGGCTGCGTCAGATCCGTGACGAAGCGTACGTAGAGATCAAACTCCCTGGTGCAGACCAGGCAGCGCAGTGAAACCCAAGCGTTTCGCGCTGACCCCCGGCGAGCCGGCCGGCATAGGTCCTGACCTGTGCCTGCTGCTTGCCTCGCAAGCCCAGCCACACCCCCTGATTGCCATTACCAGCCGCGACCTGCTCATCGAGCGGGCCGCGCAGCTGGGCGTGGCCGTCGACCTGCTGCCGGTCACACCGGATAACTGGCCGGACGTTCCTGCGCCGGCCAACAGCTTGTATGTCTGGGATACACCGCTCAACGCCAAGGTCACCGCCGGGCAACTGGACAAAGCCAATGCCGCTTTCGTCCTGGAAACCCTGACGCGCGCAGGCCAAGGCTGCATGGACGGGCATTTCGCCGGGATGATCACCGCGCCAGTGCACAAGGGCGTGATCAATGAATCCGGGATCGCCTTTTCCGGGCATACGGAATTTCTCGCCGACCTGACCCATACCGCACAAGTGGTGATGATGCTCGCTACACGCGGATTGCGCGTGGCGCTGGTCACCACTCACCTGCCGCTTCGCGAGATTGCCGACGCAATCACCCCGGAGCGCCTGGAGCGGGTTACGCGGATTCTGCACGCCGACCTGCAAGAAAAATTCGGCATCGCCCAGCCACGTATCCTGGTGTGTGGGCTCAACCCCCACGCCGGTGAAGGCGGACACCTGGGCCATGAAGAAATCGACATCATCGAACCCACATTAGAGCGCCTGCGCGGCGAGGGCATGGACCTTCGCGGTCCCCTGCCCGCCGACACTCTGTTTACCCCCAAATATCTGGAGCACTGCGACGCAGTGCTGGCGATGTACCACGACCAGGGCCTGCCGGTGCTGAAGTACAAAGGCTTCGGCGCGGCAGTCAACGTGACCCTCGGCTTGCCGATCATCCGCACATCGGTGGACCACGGCACTGCCCTGGACCTGGCCGGCAGCGGCAAAATCGACACCGGCAGCCTGCAAGTCGCCCTGGAAACCGCCTACCAGATGGCCGAGACCCGTTTATGACCGAGCACTACCAACACAAGGCGCGCAAACGCTTTGGCCAGAACTTCCTGCACGATGCCGGCGTTATCGATCGCATCCTGCGCGCCATCCGCGCCAAGCCTGAAGACCGCCTGCTGGAAATCGGCCCGGGCCAAGGCGCACTGACACAAGGCCTGCTCAACAGCGGCGCACAGTTGGACGTGGTGGAGTTGGACAAGGACCTGATCCCGATCCTCAACCAGCAATTCGCTGGCATGAGCAACTTCAACCTGCACCAGGGCGACGCGCTGAAGTTCGACTTCAACAGCTTGAACGCCGCGCCGAACAGCCTGCGTGTGGTCGGCAACCTGCCGTACAACATCTCTACGCCGCTGATTTTTCACCTGCTGAACAACGCCGGCATCATTCGCGACATGCACTTCATGCTGCAAAAGGAAGTGGTCGAGCGTCTGGCAGCAGGCCCTGGCGGTGGTGACTGGGGTCGCCTGTCGATCATGGTTCAGTACCACTGCCGGGTTGAGCATCTGTTCAACGTTGGCCCGGGTGCGTTCAATCCGCCGCCGAAAGTCGACTCGGCCATCGTACGCCTGGTGCCTCACGCGGTACTGCCGCACCCGGCCAAGGATCACAAGCTGCTGGAGCGCGTCGTGCGCGAAGCCTTCAACCAGCGCCGCAAGACCCTGCGCAACACCCTCAAGTTGCTGCTGAGCAATGACGAGATCGAAGCCGCCGGTGTCGATGGCAGCCTGCGTCCCGAGCAACTCGACCTGGCCGCCTTCGTGCGCCTGGCCGACAAGCTCAGCGAACAAGTCCTACAGGCGCCCGCCGCCGACTAACAGGCGATGAGCGTTATCGGGTAGGACGCCAGACGCGATGTCTGGTTTACTACCCGGTACTTGGCCTAGACTGAATCCCATCAGCTACGCCCCGCGTCCCGCTTCGTTTTTAAGGCCTCTTGCATGTCCGATCCTCGTTATCAGGTCAACGTCAGCGTCGTCACTCGCTATCTGGCAGAACAATCGCAACCCGAGCACGAACGCTTTGCCTTCGCCTACACCATCACGGTGCAGAACAATGGCGAGCTCGCGGCCAAGCTGCTGTCGCGGCACTGGGTCATTACCGATGGCGACGGGCATGTCGAAGAGGTTCGCGGTGCAGGCGTTGTAGGCCAGCAGCCGTTGATCGGTCCGGGCAACAGCCACACTTACAGCAGCGGCACCGTCATGACCTCCAAGGTCGGCACCATGCAAGGCACCTACCAGATGCTCGCCGACGACGGTAAGCACTTCGATGCCGTGATCGCGCCGTTCCGCCTCGCGGTGCCCGGAGCCCTGCACTGATGGCAACGTACGCCGTCGGTGACCTGCAAGGCTGCCTCGAACCGCTGCAATGCCTGCTCAAGCAAGTAGCCTTCGACCCTGCCAAGGACCGTCTGTGGCTGGTGGGTGACCTGGTCAACCGTGGCCCGCAGTCGCTAGAAACCTTGCGCTTCCTCTATAGCATCCGCGAATCCCTGGTGTGCGTTCTCGGCAACCATGATCTGCACTTGCTGGCCGCCGGGCATAACATCGAACGTCTGAAGAAAAATGACACCCTGCGCGAGATCCTTGAAGCACCTGACCGGGCGGAACTGCTCGAGTGGCTGCGCCAGCAAAAACTCATGCACTACGACGAGCAGCGCGACATCGCCCTGGTCCATGCCGGCATACCACCACAATGGTCGCTGCGCAAAGCCCTGAAGTGCGCCGGCGAAGTCGAATCCGCCCTGCGTGACGACAACCTCTTCGCTCCCTATCTGGATGGCATGTACGGCAACGAGCCGACCAAGTGGAACAGTGACCTCACCGGCGTTGATCGCCTGCGAGTCATCACCAACTATTTCACCCGCATGCGCTTCTGCACCAGCGAAGGCAAGCTCGACCTCAAGGGCAAGGAAGGCGCCGACACCGCGCCGCCAGGTTACGCGCCGTGGTTCAAGTACAAGGAGCGCAAGACCAAAGGCCTGAAGATCATCTTTGGTCATTGGGCCGCCCTTGAAGGCAAGTGCGATGAACCCGGCATCTTTGCCCTCGACACCGGTTGCGTCTGGGGCGGCGCCATGACCCTGATGAACGTCGATACCCTGGAGCGCCTGAGCTGCAAATGCGACGAGCAGGGCCACACCAAACCGCCAGTCGCCTCCCCTATTCCCGAACAAACGTCAGCCAGCGCCCAGCGCTAGACTGCGCTTTCAGCCGAGCCACAGGAGCCCGCCATGAGCGAATTCAAACGTATCCCCCCAGAACAGGCCCAGGCCCTGCGCGAACAAGGCGCAGTGGTGGTCGATGTCCGCGATCCGGCAACGTTTGCCGCGCTGCATATCAGTGGTTCGAAGCATCTGGACAACGTTTCCATCTCGGATTTCATCCGCGCCGCCGACCTTGATGCACCGACCGTGGTGGTCTGCTATCACGGTAATTCCAGCCAGAGCGCAGCGGCGTACCTGATTAGCCAAGGCTTCTCCGACGTCTACAGCATGGATGGCGGTTTCGAGTTGTGGCGCACGACTTATCCAGCGGAAACCGCACAAGGCACCGCCGAATAATTTTTTTGTAACGCGCAAGCCCCGGCCCCCGTGGGCTCGCGCAGTGGCAGACGAACGGTCTGCCACAACTAATTACGTATCTCGCCTTTACCTCCCGAATTCCCAACTATCCTTAAGCGCAGGCCATCCAAAACAGGGGAGAGCCGGTACACCGGCGCGCGGGTCATCGGGAGTAGCTTTCGGGGCAGTCAGCTGCGAAAGAGTTCTGGGGGGTAAACAGCAACTGCCTGTTCGGTTGCTGCCAGCAGCGACTGAGTGATCCGGCGTCGGCTCCACGTATCGAGCGAGGTGACGTCATGAGTATCTTTAGCCACTTCCAACAACGCTTCGAGTCCACACGCCAGGAAGAACTCTCGCTGCAAGAGTATCTTGAGCTGTGCAAAAAGGACCGCAGCGCCTACGCCTCCGCCGCCGAGCGTCTGCTGCTGGCCATCGGTGAACCGGAGCTGCTCGACACCTCGGCTAACTCGAGACTGTCGCGAATCTTTTCCAACAAGGTGATTCGCCGCTATCCGGCCTTTGAAGACTTCCACGGGATGGAAGAATGCATTGACCAGATCGTGTCGTATTTCCGCCATGCCGCTCAGGGCCTCGAGGAGAAGAAACAGATCCTCTACCTGCTCGGCCCCGTCGGTGGCGGTAAATCGTCCCTCGCCGAGAAGCTCAAACAGCTGATCGAGAAAGTGCCCTTCTACGCCATCAAGGGCTCACCGGTATTCGAGTCGCCCCTGGGTCTGTTCAACGCCACTGAAGATGGCGCGATCCTCGAGGAAGACTTCGGCATCCCGCGCCGCTACCTCAATACCATCATGTCGCCATGGGCCACCAAGCGCCTGGCCGAATTTGGCGGCGACATCAGCCAGTTCCGCGTGGTGAAACTCTATCCGTCGATCCTCAACCAGATCGCCGTGGCCAAAACCGAACCGGGTGATGAAAACAACCAGGACATCTCGGCGCTGGTGGGCAAGGTCGATATCCGCAAACTGGAAGAATTCCCACAGAACGACGCCGACGCTTACAGCTACTCGGGCGCGCTGTGCCGGGCCAACCAGGGCCTGATGGAATTCGTCGAAATGTTCAAGGCGCCGATCAAGGTGCTGCACCCATTGCTGACGGCGACCCAGGAAGGCAACTACAACAGTACCGAAGGCCTGGGCGCGATTCCGTTCACCGGGATCCTGCTGGCTCACTCCAACGAATCGGAGTGGCACACCTTCCGCAACAACAAGAACAACGAAGCGTTCATCGACAGGATCTACATCGTCAAAGTCCCGTACTGCCTACGGGTCAGCGACGAAGTGAAGATCTACGACAAACTGCTGTTCAACAGTTCGCTGGCCAAGGCCCATTGCGCGCCCGACACCCTGAAAATGCTCGCCCAGTTCACCGTGCTCTCGCGCCTCAAAGAGCCGGAAAACTCGAACATCTACTCCAAGATGCGCGTGTATGACGGCGAGAACCTCAAGGACACCGACCCGAAAGCCAAGTCGATCCAGGAATACCGCGACAATGCGGGTGTCGATGAAGGCATGAACGGCCTGTCGACCCGGTTCGCGTTCAAGATCCTGTCGAAAGTCTTCAACTTCGATCCGCACGAAATCGCCGCCAACCCGGTGCACCTGCTCTACGTGCTGGAACAACAGATCGAACAGGAACAATTCCAGGCCGAAACCCGCGAGCGTTACCTGCGGTTCCTGAAAGAATACCTGGCACCGCGCTACATCGAGTTCATCGGCAAGGAGATCCAGACCGCCTACCTCGAGTCTTACAGCGAGTACGGGCAGAACATCTTCGATCGTTACGTGCTGTACGCCGACTTCTGGATCCAGGACCAGGAATACCGCGACCCGGAAACCGGCGAGATCCTCAATCGCGTAGCGCTCAACGAAGAACTGGAAAAAATCGAAAAACCGGCCGGCATCAGCAATCCGAAGGATTTCCGCAACGAAATCGTCAACTTCGTACTGCGCGCCCGGGCCAACAACAACGGCAAGAACCCGACCTGGCTCAGCTACGAAAAACTGCGAGTGGTCATCGAGAAGAAAATGTTCTCCAACACCGAGGACCTGCTGCCGGTCATCAGCTTCAATGCCAAGGCCAGCAAAGAGGACCAGCAGAAGCACAACGACTTCGTCACAAGGATGGTCGAGCGCGGCTACACCGACAAACAGGTACGACTGCTGTCCGAGTGGTACCTGCGGGTCAGAAAATCACAGTAACCCGCTGCCGGTAAGACCGGTTGTCGTCAGCCAGAGGCCTGTGTGCGCATTTTCTGTTACACAGACCTCTGGAAGGTGTTCGAAAGTCGCTAGCAAGGTTCAGGCAGCATCCAAAGCGCTTGGGGGAGCGTGGACATCCCTTGGCACCGATCCGATGCTGCATAACCGCTCGCCCCTTTCAGGACAGCTTCTAAGGAGCAGTCATGAGCTATGTGATCGACCGACGTCTCAATGGCAAGAACAAGAGCACGGTGAACCGCCAGCGGTTCCTGCGGCGTTACCGTGATCACATCAAAAAGGCCGTCGAAGAGGCGGTCAGCCGGCGTTCCATTACCGATATGGAACATGGCGAACAGATCAGCATTCCCGGTCGCGACATCGACGAACCGGTGCTTCACCATGGTCGCGGTGGCAAGCAGACCGTCGTACACCCCGGCAACAAGGAATTCACCAGCGGCGAGCACATTGCCCGACCACCTGGAGGTAGCGGTGGCAGAGGCCCCGGCAAGGCCGGCAATTCGGGTGAAGGGATGGATGAGTTCGTCTTCCAGATCACCCAGGAGGAGTTCCTCGAATTCATGTTCGAGGACCTCGAGCTGCCGAACCTGGTCAAGCGCAACCTGACCGGGACCGACACCTTCAAAACCGTTCGTGCGGGCATCAGCAACGAGGGCAACCCATCGCGGATCAACATTATCCGCACCCTGCGCTCGGCCCATGCCCGGCGAATCGCCCTGTCCGGCAGCAGCCGGGCAAAATTGCGCGAAGCCAAAGAGGAGTTGCTGCGACTCAAACGGGAAGAACCGGACAACTTTGGCGACATCCAGGAAATCGAAGCCGAAATCGAGAAACTCAGCGCGCGCATTCACCGGGTGCCGTTCCTCGACACGTTCGACCTCAAGTACAACTTGCTCATCAAGCAGCCGAACCCCAGCTCTAAAGCGGTGATGTTCTGCCTGATGGACGTCTCCGGCTCGATGACCCAAGCGACCAAGGACATCGCCAAGCGCTTCTTCATCCTGCTGTACCTGTTTCTCAAGCGTAACTACGACAAGATCGACGTCGTGTTCATCCGCCACCACACCAGTGCGCGGGAAGTGGACGAAGAAGAGTTTTTCTATTCCCGGGAAACCGGCGGCACGATCGTCTCCAGCGCCCTGAAATTGATGCAGGAGATCATGGCCGAGCGTTATCCGAGCAACGAGTGGAACATCTATGCCGCCCAGGCTTCCGACGGCGACAACTGGAACGATGACTCACCGATCTGCCGCGACATCCTGATCAATCAGATCATGCCGTTTGTGCAGTACTACACTTATGTTGAGATAACCCCTCGCGAACACCAGGCCCTGTGGTTCGAGTACGAACGCATCGCCGAAGCCTTCTCTGACACGTTTGCCCAACAGCAACTGGTCTCGGCCGGGGATATCTATCCGGTCTTCCGTGAACTCTTCCAGCGCAGGTTAGTGACATGACCGCCAAAGAGCAGAAGCGCCACCCCATTTCCACCGGCTCCGAATGGACGTTCGAGCTGATCCAGGCGTACGACAAAGAAATCAGTCGTCTGGCGGCTCGCTATGCCCTGGATACCTACCCTAACCAGATCGAAGTGATCACCGCCGAGCAGATGATGGACGCCTACGCCTCCGTCGGCATGCCGCTGGGTTATCACCATTGGTCCTACGGCAAACACTTCCTCAGCACCGAGAAATCCTACAGCCGCGGCCAGATGGGGCTGGCCTACGAGATCGTGATCAACTCCGACCCGTGCATTGCCTATCTGATGGAAGAAAACACCATCTGCATGCAGGCGCTGGTGGTGGCTCACGCCTGCTACGGCCATAACAGTTTCTTCAAGGGTAATTACCTGTTCCGCACCTGGACTGACGCCAGTTCGATCATCGATTACCTAGTGTTCGCCAAGCAGTACATCATGCAATGCGAGGAGCGCCATGGCATCGACGCGGTGGAAGACCTGCTCGACTCCTGCCACGCCTTGATGAACTACGGCGTTGACCGTTACAAACGTCCGTATCCGATTTCTGCCGAAGAAGAACGTCGTCGGCAGAAGGATCGTGAAGAGCATCTGCAGAAACAGATCAACGACTTGTGGCGCACCATTCCAAAAGGTGCCGACAAGTACAGCGACAAGGACAACGCACGCTTCCCCGCCGAACCCCAGGAAAACATCCTGTACTTCATCGAAAAGCACGCGCCGCTGCTGGAGCCCTGGCAACGGGAAATCGTGCGGATCGTGCGCAAGATCGCCCAGTATTTTTATCCACAGCGCCAGACCCAGGTGATGAACGAAGGCTGGGCGACTTTCTGGCACTACACCTTGATGAACGACCTTTACGACGAAGGCCTGGTCACCGACGGCTTCATGATGGAGTTCCTGACGTCCCATACCAGCGTGGTGATGCAACCCGGTTTTGACAGCCCCTATTACAGCGGCATCAACCCCTATGCGCTGGGTTTTGCCATGTACCGGGACATCCGGCGCATGTGTGAACACCCGACCGAAGAAGACTATCGCTGGTTCCCGGACATCGCCGGCACCGATTGGCTGTCGAGCATCAAGTTCGCCATGAGCAGCTTCAAGGATGAGAGTTTCATCCTGCAGTACCTGTCACCCCAGGTGATACGTGATCTGAAGCTGTTCAGCATTCTCGATGACGACCAGAAGGACGATCTGCTGGTCCCCGCCATTCACGATGAGCCCGGCTACCGGACCATTCGAGAAACCCTGGCGGCCCAATACAACCTGGGCAATCGCGAGCCCAATATCCAGATCTACAGCATCGACCGGCGCGGCGACCGCTCCCTGACCCTGCGCCACCAGCAACATGACCGCAAACCGCTGGGCGAGTCCACCGACGAAGTGCTCAGGCACTTGCATCGGCTCTGGGGCTTCGATATCCACCTGGAAACCCTGCAAGGCGACCAAGTGATGAAAGTCCTTCATGTTCCACCCAAAGGCGAGCACAGCGAGGGGGAATACGGCCGGCTCGACCTGGCCGTCATTCATCTTTGATACGGTTTGTGCCTCCGCGAGTTCGACGCAACGGTTATTCTGTCGAGCTAACGGAGGTTTTTTATGCAGATTTATAAAGTCGGCGGTGCAGTTCGCGATCGCCTGCTCGGCAAGCCTGTCACCGATATCGACTGGGTCGTGGTAGGTGCCACCACCGAAGAAATGCTCGCCAAGGGCTTTCGCCCGGTAGGCGCGGACTTCCCGGTGTTCCTTCACCCAAAAACCGGTGAGGAATACGCCCTCGCCCGGACCGAACGCAAAAGCGGGCGCGGCTATGGTGGTTTCACCTTCCACGCCAGCCCCGAAGTCACCCTCGAAGAAGACCTGATTCGCCGCGACCTGACGATCAACGCCATGGCCGAAGACGATCAGCAAAACCTGACCGATCCTTACCATGGCCAACGGGATCTTGAAGCTCGCCTTCTTCGCCACGTTTCCCCCGCGTTTGCCGAAGATCCGCTCCGAGTCCTGCGCGTTGCCCGCTTCGCGGCTCGCTATGCTGCAATGGGTTTCAGCGTCGCACCGCAGACGCTTGAACTGATGCGCGAGCTCAGCGATTCAGGTGAGCTTGAAGCGCTGACCGCAGAACGCAGCTGGAAAGAAATCTCCCGCGCCTTGATGGAAGATCAGCCTCAGGTATTTATCGAAGTGCTGCGCGCGTGCGATGCACTGAAGGTGCTGATGCCGGAAGTCGACGCGCTGTTCGGCGTACCGCAACCGGAAGCCCATCACCCGGAAATCGATACAGGCGTGCACACCTTGAGCGTGCTGGAGCAATCGGCGCTGCACAAACAGCCACTGACAGTACGCTGGGCTTGCCTGCTGCATGATTTGGGCAAAGGACTGACGCCCGAGGCAGATTGGCCGCGGCATATTGCCCACGAGCATACGGGCCTGAAGTTGATCAAAGCGGTCAACGAGCGGTTTAAGGCACCAAGGGACTGTCAGGAATTGGCGTTGTTGGTGGGTCAGTATCACACCCACGGGCATCGAGCTTTGGAGCTCAAGCCGTCGACTTTGCTGGAGCTGCTGCAGAGTTTTGACGTGTACCGTCGTCCGCAACGATTTGAGGAGTTTATTGCAGCGTGCGAGATGGACGCCCGCGGGCGCAAAGGCCTGGAGCAGAGAAGTTATCCACAGGCGGATTATTTGCGCGGGGCGGCTTCAGCGGCACGGGGTGTCGCGGTGCAGCCGTTGCTGGAGAAGGGATTCAAGGGGCCGGAGTTGGGTGAGGCGATCAAGCGTGAGCGGCTCAAGGCGTTGAAAACCTACAAGGAAGCGGCGTCTACCTGAACAGCATCGCGAGCAAGCTCGCTCCCACATGGATCTCTGGCGTTCACGCAATCCAGTGTGGGAGCGAGCTTGCTCGCGATGGCGTCCTCCGACTTACAACAAATCCGAAGGGGTCAACGGCTCGCCGCGCCACTCAAACGCCACCGGCGCCAACACCTGATCAATCTGCGCTTCGCCCCACAATGCCGCAAAGCTTTTGCCTACACCCGGATGCACTCTGTCCGGCGCTATCAGCGACAACGGCCACAGCACGAAGGCATTTTTCAGAATTTCTGCCCGAGGCAAGATCAAGCCATCGAAGTTACCCACCAGATCGCCGAACAACAACACGTCGATATCCAGCGGCAAACCCTTGCGATCCGGCGCGTAGCGACCGTTGTCCGCCTCGATGAATTTCAGTCGGCGATCCAGCTCCATCAACGGCAGGTCGGTGTACGCCGACACCACGAAGTTGAAGAACGGCCCGCTCTTGATCCCCACCGGTTGGCTTTCGAAGACCGCCGAACAGCGGATATCCACCAGAAAACCTGAAAGGGCTTCCAGGCCAGCCTGCAAATGGGTTTCGCGCTCGATATTGCTACCGAGCCCGAGGTACACCTGAGTCAGCGACATCCGCGCTCGATCTCCACGCCCACACCACCAGTGGCCGCCGGCACAGCGCCCGGCTTGGTCAGTTTGAGGCGCATCCAGGTGATCTTGAATTCGCTCATCAGCACTTCAACCAGACGCTCGGCGAAAGTCTCGACCAATTGGAACTGTGCCTGCTCGGCAAACGCCTGAATTCTCGACGAGACACTCGCGTAGTCGAGCGCCAGGGTCAGGTCGTCACCGGCCGCTGCCGGGCGGTTGTCCCAGGCGAAGCTCAGATCAAGTCGCAGGCATTGTCGGATGCCGCGCTCCCAGTCGTAGGCACCAATGACAGTGTCGACTTCCAGGCCCTCGATAAACACTCTGTCCAAGCACTTCTCTCCGCTGCACGACAAGGGCGCAATGCGCCGTTAGAATCAGGGCGTCCTCGCCCGGAATAGTTAGCATGTTTTGGTTATTGGCGACCTTCGCCTACCTGCTCGGCTCTCTGTCCTTCGCCATTTTGCTCAGCCGCCTGACCGGTAACCCCGATCCGCGAATGGGTGGCTCGGGCAATGCCGGTGCCACCAACATGTTGCGCCTGGCCGGCAAGAAACTCGCCGTTCTGACGTTACTCGGTGACCTGTGCAAAGGCTTGCTGCCTGTGCTGATCGCCGGCGTTGTCGGCCTTTCGCTGCAAGATCAAGCCTGGATCGGTGTTTGTGCCGTCATCGGCCACCTGTTCCCGCTGTACTTCCGCTTTCGCGGCGGCAAGGGTGTCGCCACCGCGGCCGGCATGTTGCTGGGCCTCTACCCGCCCGCAGCCCTGCTGGCAGTCTGTGCCTGGCTGCTGACGTTCTACCTGACCCGCACCAGCTCACTGGCAGCGCTGATCGCCACGCCGCTGACCCTGCCATTGCTCGCCTGGCAAGAGCCGGCGGCACTGCTGCCCATGAGCGCACTCACCGGCCTGATCGTCTGGCGCCATCGCGGCAATCTACGCGACCTGTTTGCCGGGCGCGAACGGCATTTTTAAATACCGGACGTGAACCCCGCTCATCACAACGCCGACAATTGCTCCATCGGCCAGCGCGCCTGTACGCTGATCGCCAGGCTTTCGTGCTGACCGGCCTGCAAACGCTGGCAGCCGGCAAACGCAATCATCGCGCCGTTATCTGTGCAAAACTCGGGACGGGCGTAAAACACGTCGCCCTTCATGTCGCCGAGTATTTTTTCCAGTGAAGTACGCAGTGCCTTGTTGGCACTGACGCCCCCAGCGATCACCAGACGCTTCATGCCCGCCGCTTTCAGGGCCCGCTTGCACTTGATGGTCAAAGTCTCCACCACGGCTTGCTGGAACGCCAGCGAGATGTCGCAACGGGCTTGCTCGCCGTCGTCCCCGGCGCTGACGCATTGCTGCCAGGTGTTAAGGGCTGAGGTTTTCAAGCCGCTGAAGCTGAATGCCAGGCCCGGGCGATCACACATCGGACGCGGGAAAGTGAAACGTCCTGCAACCCCCTGTTCCGCCAGACGGGCGATTTCCGGGCCGCCCGGATAATTGAGACCCATCATCTTCGCGGTCTTGTCGAACGCTTCACCGGCGGCATCGTCGAGGGTCTCGCCCAACAACGTGTATTGGCCGATTCCGTCGACCTGAACCAGCTGCGTATGACCACCCGACACCAACAAAGCGACGAACGGGAATTCGGGCGGTTGCGGCTCCAGCATCGGCGCCAGCAAATGACCTTCCATGTGGTGCACGCCCAAGGCCGGAATCCCCCAGGCAAAGGCCAGCGCCTGGGCGCAGGAAGCCCCCACCAACAGCGCACCGACCAGGCCAGGACCCGCGGTATAAGCGATCGCATCGATCTCGGTCGGCACGCAGTCGGCTTCGGCCAAGACCTGACGGATCAAGGGCAGCATGCGTTTGACGTGATCACGCGAGGCCAGCTCCGGCACCACACCGCCATAGGCGCGATGCAGGTCGATCTGGCTAAACAGCGCGTCGGCCAGCAGGCCGCGTTCACTGTCATATAATGCGACACCAGTTTCGTCGCAGGAGGTTTCTAATCCCAGTACTAGCATGGGTTTGCGCCTTGTTTAGGCTGAATTCGAAGGCGCGCATAATAGTCGCCATGGGATGCCCCGACTAGCGGTTTTCGATCAGAGGCTTTGCATTCCGGTCGATGAGGAGTTAACATCCGCAACCCTTAAAAACCGACGTCTTCAAGTGCTCTTTTGCCGCGAGGATGTTGACCCCGGTAATGAATGAAGGTAGCTCTGGATGCCAGCCGTCAAAGTAAAAGAGAACGAACCCTTCGACGTAGCTCTGCGTCGTTTCAAGCGCTCCTGCGAAAAAGCCGGTGTACTGGCTGAAGTTCGTAGCCGCGAATTCTACGAGAAGCCAACTTCTGAGCGTAAGCGTAAAGCAGCAGCCGCTGTTAAGCGTCACGCCAAGAAAGTACAGCGCGAACAGCGCCGCGCCGTTCGTCTGTACTAATACACAGACGTTCGTAGCAAGCTTCTGCCAAGCCCGGCCCTCAGCCGGGCTAATGGCATTTGCGGGAATCGCTTGATGCTTCACCGTCAAAGCCGCAGACGCGACCGAGACAAACCTGCTTCACAGCGTCAGACCTGGCTCTTTTGCCAGCGGTGCACGTCTTTTCTGACGAGCCTTTCAAGGCTACTGACGAGCACACCCACTGATTCCTCTTACGACGATCAGCCCAAGGCACCTGCTTGCGTGCCCGCTTATGAGCTATCCGAGGCCATCGACTGGCCGCAGCGGATTCAGCGCAACACTTTCATATAGTCGAATACTGATCGGTACTAACGTCAGTGGATTTTCGGCAGATACACTTCCCGACAGCGATTACGCAGACGACACTGGTCGAGCCGCATACCTTGCGCGCCTCAAGTAATGACCCGCGTTCGCCAGCCCTTCGTTTTGGGTCCATTTCAGCGCAGATGACGAGACCGCCATGGCCGGGCTAATTCCCCAGAGCTTCATTGACGACCTTCTGAACCGCACCGACATCGTCGATGTGGTGAGCTCGCGCCTGCAAATGAAAAAGGCCGGCAAGAACTACACCGCCTGCTGCCCGTTCCACAAAGAGAAAACCCCCTCCTTCAGCGTCAGCCCCGACAAGCAGTTCTATTACTGCTTCGGCTGCGGCGCTGGCGGTAACGCCCTCGGCTTCATGATGGACCACGACAACCTGGACTTCATCCAGGCTGTCGAAGAACTGGCCAAAGCCGCCGGCATGGAAATACCCCGCGAAGAAAGCGGCCGGCCGCACAAACCGCGGCAGCCGACTGACTCGCCGCTGTACCCGCTGCTCACCGCCGCCGCCGACTTTTACCGGCAAGCGCTGAAAAGCCATCCATCTCGCAAAGCCGCCGTGGATTATTTGAAGGGTCGCGGCCTGACCGGAGAAATAGCCCGGGACTTCGGCCTCGGGTTCGCCCCGCCCGGCTGGGACAATCTGTTCAAGCACTTGAGCAGCGACACCCTGCAACAGAAAGCCATGGTCGACGCCGGCCTGCTGATCGAGAACGCCGAAACCGGCAAACGCTATGACCGCTTCCGCGATCGCGTGATGTTCCCGATTCGTGACAGTCGCGGACGCATCATTGCGTTCGGCGGCCGAGTACTGGGTGACGACAAGCCGAAGTACCTGAACTCACCGGAAACCCCGGTATTCCATAAAGGCCAAGAGCTTTACGGCCTCTATGAAGCGCGCAAGAACAACCGCAATCTCGACGAAATCATCGTTGTCGAAGGCTACATGGACGTCATCGCTCTCGCCCAGCAAGGCTTACGCAATGCCGTCGCGACCCTGGGCACCGCCACCAGCGAAGAGCACTTGAAGCGACTGTTTCGCGTCGTGCCCAACGTGCTGTTCTGTTTCGACGGCGACCAGGCTGGCCGCAAAGCCGCCTGGCGAGCACTGGAAGCAGCGCTGCCGTGCCTGCAGGACGGGCGACGGGCACGCTTCCTGTTTCTGCCTGAAGGTGAAGACCCGGATACGCTGGTCCGCTCCGAGGGCACCGACGCTTTCCGCGCACGAATCAATCAACACGCCCAACCGCTGGCCGACTATTTCTTTCAGCAACTGACCGAGGAATCGGACCCGCGCTCGCTCGAAGGCAAGGCCCACATGGCCACCCTCGCTGCACCGCTGATCGAAAAAGTCCCGGGCGCCAACCTGCGCATCCTGATGCGTCAGCGACTGACCGAAATCACCGGCCTGACTGGCGAAGCCATGAGCCAGCTGGTGCACAGCGCCCCTCAGGAAGCGCCGCCAGCCTACGATCCAGGTATCGATTACGACGCCATGCCGGATTACAGCGACTACCATCAGCCGCAGGCACAAGAGATGTACGTGCCGCAGCAGGAATGGACACCGAAGAAACCCGGTGCCGGCGGCAAGAAGTGGGACAAGAAACCCTGGGACAAGAATGGCAAGCGTGGCGGCGATCGTGACCAACAAAGTGCCCCGCGCACCCCGATTGCCGTCGAAGCCCCAACACTGATTGCATTGCGCACGCTGATTCATCATCCGCAACTGGCCGGCAAGGTAGAAACCGCCAACCATTTCGCCAATGAAAGCAACACGTATGCACAGTTGCTGGTGGCCCTTATCGAGGCCTTGCAGAAAAATCCTAAGCTAAACTCTATCCAGCTAATGGCCCGCTGGCATGGCACCGATCAAGGGCGCCTGCTCAAAGCATTAGCGGAAAAGGAGTGGCTAATTGACGGCGATAACCTTGAACAACAGTTTTTAGACACCATTACTAGGTTATCAGCGGGTCAACACACAGATACTTTGGAAGCACTTATCAAAAAAGCAAGGCAGCCGGGATTGACCCCAGAGGAAGCAATTCAGATCGCAAATCAGATGCGCGACCTATTAAAACGCAATGTGGCTATATCAAACCCGACCTCAACTGGCGCGTGAGGTCATAGCTCAGGTATAATCCTCGGCTTGTTTTTTGCCCGCCAAGACCTTCAGTGGATAGGGTGTTATGTCCGGAAAAGCGCAACAGCAGTCTCGTATCAAAGAGTTGATCACACTTGGTCGTGAGCAGGGTTACCTGACTTACGCGGAGGTCAACGACCACCTGCCGGAGGATATTTCAGATCCGGAACAGGTGGAAGACATCATCCGCATGATCAATGACATGGGGATCAACGTATTCGAGGTTGCGCCAGATAAGGATTCCCTTATGCTGGCCGACGCCGATACCGACGAAGCCGCGGCCGAAGAGGCAGCAGCAGCGTTGGCAGCGGTCGAGACCGACATTGGTCGCACCACCGACCCAGTGCGCATGTACATGCGTGAAATGGGTACGGTAGAGCTCCTCACACGTGAAGGCGAAATTGAAATCGCCAAGCGTATTGAAGAGGGCATCCGCGAAGTGATGGGCGCAATTGCGCACTTCCCTGGCACGGTTGACCACATTCTGTCCGAATACACTCGCGTCACCACCGAAGGTGGCCGCCTGTCCGACGTCCTGAGCGGTTATATCGACCCGGACGACGGCATTGCGCCGCCTGCTGCAGAAGTGCCGCCGCCTGTCGATCCGAAAGCCGTGAAAGCGGATGACGATACCGACGACGACGAAGCTGAAGCCAGCACCGACGACGAAGAAGAAGCCGAAAGCGGTCCGGATCCGGTCATCGCAGCACAGCGTTTTGGCGCTGTCTCCGATCAGATGGAAATCACCCGCAAGGCGCTGAAGAAGCACGGTCGTGGCAACAAGGCGGCGATTGCCGAACTGGTGCTGCTGGCTGAGCTGTTCATGCCGATCAAACTGGTTCCGAAGCAATTCGAAGGCCTGGTCGAGCGTGTTCGCAGTGCCCTGGATCGTCTGCGTCAGCAAGAGCGCGCGATCATGCAGCTCTGCGTTCGTGATGCGCGCATGCCGCGTGCCGATTTCCTGCGCCAGTTCCCGGGCAACGAAGTCGACGAAAGCTGGTCGGACGCACTGGCCAAAGGCAAAGGCAAATACGCCGAAGCCATTGGTCGCCTGCAACCGGACATCCTTCGTTGCCAGCAAAAGCTGATCGCGCTGCAAACCGAGACCGGTTTGACGATTGCCGAGATCAAGGACATCAACCGTCGCATGTCGATCGGTGAGGCCAAGGCCCGCCGCGCGAAGAAAGAGATGGTTGAAGCGAACTTGCGTCTGGTGATCTCCATCGCCAAGAAGTACACCAACCGTGGCCTGCAATTCCTCGATCTGATCCAGGAAGGCAACATCGGTTTGATGAAAGCGGTAGACAA
>Ga0209903_1000095_pt1 | contig 36391 bp, 29 predicted proteins | sample OrgsoiDNA2013051_FD_185801 | JGI IMG/M metagenome (GOLD analysis project Ga0209903, IMG submission 185801) | Permafrost soil microbial communities from the Arctic, to analyse light accelerated degradation of dissolved organic matter (DOM) -... | ecosystem: Environmental > Terrestrial > Soil >...
CAGTTGATCGTTGGTGAGCGCGGTATTTGTGTTCGACATTCGATCCAATGTGGGAGCGGGCTTGCTCGCGAAAGCGGCGGGTCAGTCGACATCAATGCTGGATATACCGACGCCTTCGCGAGCAAGCCCGCTCCCACATTGGAACTGTGTTTCAGCGCAACAGGTACGGGATCTCTACTTTCACCGCCCCGGTCGGGCAGTCCTTTTCACAGGGCATGCAGTACCAGCATTCGTCGAACGCCATGTAGGCCTTTTGCGTGGCCGGGTTGATCGCCAGCAGGTCCATCGGGCAGACGTCGACGCACACGGTGCAGCCTTTGTGGGCGATGCACAGGTCTTCATCGACCGTGACTGGCGCGTTGGAGCGGAAGAAGATTTCCTGGGGTTGATAGGCCATGGTTCGGACTCTCTTGGTGCTCTCTTGGTTTAGGCGTCAGGCCGCAAACGCGCCGACCCGCAGCCGGTCGTAGGCCTGCATTTCTTCGGCATCGAGCGGGATGATGTAAGGCTCGACGGCTTTCTTGAAACTGGTCATCTGGCCGTCGTCGCCCTTCTTCAGGTGGCAATGGCAAAACCAGTCGCTGTCGTTACGTTGCGGGTGGTCAACCCGGTAGTGGTAAAGCCCCCAGCGACTTTCGGCGCGAAACAACGAGGCCCGGGCGGCCATCTCGGCGCAGTCGCGGATCATGCTGACTTCCATCGCGCGCATCAGTTCGTGGGCGTTGTGGGCCTTGATCTGATCGAGGTCGCGCTGGATATCGCTGAAGCGTTGCAGGCCGATTTGCATCTTCTTCGTCACTTTCGGCGGTTGCAGGTAGTCATTCACAAAACGCCGCAGCTTGTATTCGACTTGCGCTGGCGGCAGACCATGTTCGCGATCCAGTGGTGCGTAGACCCGTTGTTTTTCCGTCTCTATCTGCTGGGCATCGACGGCTGAAAATTCGCGCCCGGCCACGAAATCCGCCGCGTTGGTGCCGGCAAACCAGCCATACGTGAACGCGCCGAGCATGTAGTTGTGCGGCACCGCCGCCATATCACCCGCCGAATACAAACCCTTCACCGACGTCTCCGCCCGCTCGTTGACCCACACGCCAGACGCCGAATGCCCGCTGCAAAAGCCGATCTCCGAGATGTGCATCTCGACCATTTGTGTGCGGTAGTCAGTGCCACGATTGGCGTGGAACTGGCCGCGACTTGGGCGCTCGTTGCTGTGCAAGATCTCTTCGATGTTCTGGATGGTTTCCTCGGCCAGGTGATCGAGCTTGAGGAACACCGGGCCGTTGCCGCTTTCGAGTTCCTGGTGGAACTCCCACATCATCTGGCCGCTCCAGTAGTCGCACTCGATAAAGCGCTCGCCCTTGTTGTTGGCGGTGTAGCCACCCAATGGGCCGGTGACGTAGGCGCAGGCCGGGCCGTTGTAATCCTTGATCAACGGGTTGATCTGGAAGCATTCGAGGTTCGCCAGCTCCGCGCCGGCGTGATACGCCATCGCGTAACCGTCACCGGCGTTGGTCGGGTTTTCGTAGGTGCCCATCAGGTAACCCGAGGACGGCAAACCCAGACGCCCGGCCGCGCCGCAGCACAGGATCACGGCTTTGGCCTTGATCACATGGAAGTCGGCGGTGCGGCAATCGAAGCCCATCACGCCGTTGACTGCGCCCTCTTCATCCGTCAGCAACCGGGTGCAGACCAGCCGATTGGTGATACTGACCCGCGCCCGTTTCAACTGGCGATACAGGACTTTTTTGATGTCGTGCCCTTCCGGCATCGGCAGCACGTAGGCGCCCATGTGGTGGACCTTTTTCACCGCGTAGTCGCCGGTTTCGTCCTTCTCGAACTTCACGCCCCAGCGGTCCAGTTGCTCGATGGTTTCAAAGCTGTGGGTCGCGTAGGCGTACACCGCTGCCTGATTGACGATGCCGTCATTGGCGATGGTGATTTCCTTGGTGTACTGCTCCGGCGTCGAGTGGCCGGGAATGATCGCGTTGTTCAACCCGTCCATGCCCATGCTGATCGCGCCACTGCGTTTGACGTTGGCCTTGTCGATCAGCAACACCCGCAGATCGCGATTGCGTTCCTTGGCCTTGATCGCCGCCATGGGACCTGCGGTACCGCCGCCGATCACGACGATGTCGTATTCCTGTTCCAAAGTGGCTTTAGTCATGGAGTTGCGAGTCATGCCTGATCCCCTTTTTGCCGGTCGATCCGCAAGCGGTACTGGAAGGCATCGCCGCGGTAGTAAAGGTGTTCGAAGTCCACGGGCTGGCCGCTGGCGTCGTGGGTCAGGCGCTCGATGCGCATGATCGGCGAGCCGGGTTCGACGTTCAGAGCCTGGGTCAGGTCGCTATCGGCCAGCACAGCGTCGATGGCCAAATCGGCATGTCCGAGGGCCAGTCCGCAGTCGTTTTCGAGGATCAGGAAGATGTCGCGGGTGACCAGGTCAGCCTTCTCCAACCGCTCGCCGATGGCTTTTGGCAGGTAGGTGATTTCCAGCGAGATCGGTTCACGGTTGATCAGCCGTACGCGTTTGATCTGCGCCACGGTTTCACCTTCGGCAACCTGCAAGCGTTCGGCGACCAGTTTGTCGGCGGCGATGAATTTGAAGCTGCGCAGGCGGTTGATCACCTCGTAGCCGCGACCGGTCATGGACTCGGCCAGGCCTTGCAGGGTGCTGACGTTCTGGAACGTCTTGGGCTTGGCAACGAAGGTGCCTTTGCCGTGAATCTTGAAGATCAGCCCTTCTTTTTGCAGATCGCCGAGGGCCTGGCGCACGGTGATGCGGCTGACTTTGAACAACGCACCGAGCTCGCTTTCGGACGGCATCTGGCTGTCTTGCGGATATTCGCCGTCGAGGATGCGGGCGCGGAGTACGTCGCGCAGTTGAGTGTGCAGTGGAACGCTGCTTAGGGAGAGAACGTTATCGGTCATCTGAGATCACTTGTTATAACGAGTTATGACGTGATCTTAGAGAGGTGATGCGGGGGTTGAGAAATATTGTTTGGGTATAAGGTTAGAGCGGTCTGTCAGACGAGCACAAACCATTGTGGCGAGGGGGCTTGCCCCCGTTGGAGTGCGAAGCGCTCCCGTGCATTCTTTCAGTCATACCAATGTTTGCAGGTTTTGCGACTGCTTCGCAGCCGAACGGGGGCAAGCCCCCTCGCCACAGGAGGACACTAGCCACAAAAAGCGAAGCTGCGAAAATATTCAGCCGCGCTTGAGGATCTGGTCCATCACCCAATCCGTCTTCAACGCTTCGCCGGCCACCGCCGGATGCTGCGCTTCACCACGGATATGCGCATTCATCCCCAGCACGTGATGCCACTGGATGTGTTCAGGATGATCGATGTTCAGGCTGAGGGTTTCGTCGGCTTCGAGCACCACAGGATGCTCATCAAACACCGAAAAGCTGATCCGGCCCTTACTGCCAATCACCTCGACCCGATCCTCACGCCGATCCGCCACAAAGTTCCAGCAACCCATGCCCGTGGCACCCGAAACAAAGCGCCAACTGGCGGTAACGGCATCTTCAGCCGCATACAACCCGGCTTGCCGCGCAGTAAAACCGGCGACTTCATTGATATCGCCGAGCAAGTACTGAAACAGGTCGAAACCATGGCTGGCCAGGTCGGCAAAATAACCACCACCGGCAATCACAGGATCAGTGCGCCAGTTATCCGAGCCACCCAAATCCGCCGGTGAAGCAGCCTTGGTCAGCGTCCAGGTCAGGTGCCGAACCTCGCCGACCCGCCCTTCTTCCAGCCATTGCCGCACTTGCTGAAAGCGCGGCAACGAACGTCGGTAGTAGGAAACGAACAAGTGCAAACTGGCAGCGCTGAACACCTGCTGCATTTCTCGACTTTGCCTGGCATTCAGCGACATCGGTTTTTCGACGCAGCAATGTTTGCCGGCGGCAGCAACCATCAGGGCATAAACGTGGTGACTGTCGGGGGGAGTGGCGATGTACACCGCGTCCACCTCGGGATCGTTGATCAGCGACTCGGCATCGGTGTAGACCCGGGCGATACCGTGGCGTGTGGCGTAATCGCTCACGACCTCCAGCCGTCGCCCCATCACCGCCACCAGCGCCGAACCGGGCGCTTTGTAGAACGCCGGCCCGCTCTTGCGTTCGGTGACATCCCCACAACCAATCATGCCCCAGCGCACCACGTTCATACTCACTCCTTGATGTGTTTAGCCAATGCGCAAAGCGCGCAGGTCCAGATGACCGTCCTTGAGCGGCGGGCACCAGTAGTAGCCGCCGGTGATCGGACGACTCATGCGATACAAACCATCCGTGATGCCGTCTTCCAGACCGCTCATGCGCCGCAGTTGCGCTTCGAAGGCGTCGAGGGAGAAGCCGAACGCAAGGAACATCAAACCGGCGCGATGGCCTTCGATCCACGGCATCGAGCGGCGCACCACGAAGGCTTCGGGGGCGAAGCTTTCCTGGGCGGTGCGTTTGACGTGAGCAGAGATTGGCGCGTCATCGAGTTCTTCGTTGTCGCTCAGGCGCCGGCCCATGATGTTGTCCTTTTCATGGGACGGCATGGCGTTGAAGCCCTTCAAGTCATGCTGCCACTGCTGAATCGCGGCGAAGCTTCCCCCCACCATGCCGTCAGCGCCGTCGCCGACCAGTGCGGCGGCTACGGCGGCTTCATCGTGAGGGTTTTCAGTGCCGTCTTCGTAACCGGTCAGGTCATGGCCGGTGAGGTGGCGGAAGGTTTCGTTCATCTGCACCAGGCGAAACGCCGGGGCCAGCGCGGCTTCGATGGCGGTGCTGCGATTGAGCAACTCGCCACGGTCAACACCGTGCAACCAGCACCAGAGGGCGTGTTGGGTCGACGGGTTGTCGACGCCGACGCCGGTCATGGCCGGGAACGCTCGCAGGCCTTCGACCTGACCGTGCAGGGCCTTGACCAGGGATTCACCGAAACCGACCACCGCCGACTTGCCGTCCACCAGTTGCATCAAGTTGTCGAGCGCGGCCGGCAGTGCGGCGACGGATTCGAGGGCGAAGAACATATGACGGGCTTGAGGCGGAACAGGGGTGGCGAGAATGCCCGGCTGGTAGTAACTCATATGAACTCCTTTAGAAAGAAGCGCGAAGTTTAACCGTTGCGGGGGCATGAAGGGCAAGGAAACTGGCAATACCCGAGGGCTGAACACAGCCCCGTGGTAAGAAACACTGTGGCGAGGGGGCTTGCCCCCGTTCGGCTGCGCAGCAGTCGTAAAACCTGCGGACTCGGTATGACGGAAAAAATGCAGGGGAGCGCTTCGCACTCCAACGGGGGCAAGCCCCCTCGCCACAGAGCTCGCTCCTACAGGAATTGGCGGCGCTAAGTTTATGAACTGACCCGAAACGCCGTCGGGCTCATCCCGGTCCAGCGCTTGAACGCCCGGCGAAAGCTGCGCACATCGCTGTAGCCGACCTCCTCGGTGATCCGCTCGATCGACATCTCGGGGTTAGCCAACAGGCTCAGGGTCCGCGCCTGGCGCACTTGTTCCAGCAAGGTTTCGAAGGTCAGGGCATGTTCGGTCAGGCGTCGGCGCAAGGTGCGGCTGCTCATGTTCAGGTCGCCGGCAATCTTTTCGATGTGGCTGCCTTGGGTCAGGTCCCGGGCAATCGCCCGCTCCACGGCTTGAATCAGATCAATTTTCTGGTGAACCTGCGCCGCTTCCAGCTCCAGCAACTTGACGGCCTGACGCAACGCCAGCGAGTGATGGTTGGGCAGTCGCACGTCCAGCCAGTGAGCGGCGATCACCATGCGGTTTTGCAGGCAACCAAAACGCACGTCCGGCCCGAGTAAACGCTCATATTCGGCGACGTAATCCGGCGCGGCATGGACGAACTCCACCGCCATCGGCTTGAAATCGGCCCCGACCAACGCCCGTCCGTACACCAGCAGGCTGGCGAAAAACTCCTCCACCGCAAACAACTGCACCTCGGTAAACGGCAAGCGGCATTCGATATCGACAAACACCCGATCGCCCGCCTCCTCCACGCTCGACACCACGATGCCGCCGGAGGTGTGTTGATGGCGGATGCCCAGCTCAAACGCATCGCGCAGGGTCTTGCACAGCGACAACACATGCCCGAGCAGCCCCAGGGTGCCAAGCACGTTCTGCGCGCCAACCCACAAGCCCAGCCCGCGATTGGGCAAGACCTTGAGCGCGCGCTGGATCATCGCCACGGCCTGGCGGTAGGAAATACGCTGCGCCGGGTCCTGGAGATCTTCAAGGGTGAAGCCCAGCCCCCGGCAAAGGCTCTCGGGATTGACCCCTTTGAGCTCGGCGACTTCGGCCAGGGTTTGCGCCAGGAATGGCGAAACCAGCGCCAGTTCGTAGGTAGGGTCGACGACTTTCATTGGCATGGGGCAAGACATCCCGGATCAAGCTGAATTCTTATTTTTTGTTACCGGTTATCTCGAGGAAAGTTAGCACAGGGTTTGACGACTGTCCGCAGAAGTCCCCCTATGTGGCCGCCAATACCCTGCCCGCCAAGGCCCGAACCGCTTATTTCTATGCAACGGCCCGCGCGGCCGGCGGTGCCTCCCTAACAATAATAATGAGTACACCCATGAACCCGACCCGCACGACATTCTGCTTGCGACTGGCCGTCAGCCTGGCCGGCGTGTTTGCCACTCACTTGCAGGCCTTGGCCACCGAGGCCGGCGTGGACAATATCGGCCCTGGCACCGACGGTTTTTTCATGCTGCCGCTGGATGTGAACAGCCTTCCGGACAACATGGTGGCGTTCAACGTCTACTACAACCATTACAAATCCACCAAATTCCATATCAGTTCCCTCGGCGGCAAGGTGCCGGATGTCGATATCGAATCCACCGCCGTGATCCCGCGCCTGGACTACCTGAGCCCGCTGCACGTATTCGGTGGACGGTTAGCCGGTTACATCGCGCAACCCTGGCTCAAGCAGGAAGTCTCGGTGTCCGGCTTGCATGACACCCGTGAAGGCATGGGCGACACCACCGTTGCGCCGATCATTCTCTGGGACATGGGTAAAAACCTGACCCTCGGTGCCGCCGTGGAAGTCACCGTACCGACCGGCGAATACAGCTCTGATCGCCTGGCCAATACCAGCAACAATTTCTACACCTACAAGCCGCTGTTTTCCTTCACCTGGCTGCCGACGGACAACACCGAAGTATCGATGAAGACGACGTACAGCTTCAACGAGAAGAACAAGGACACCGATTACAAATCGGGGCAGATTTTCCACTTCGACTATTCCGCCAGCTACAAGATCACCGACGACCTGATGCTCGGGGTCAACGGCTACTACTTGAAGCAAACCACCGACGATAAACAGTTCGGCCGCACCGTGCAGTTCAACGGCGAAGACGTGAACGACGGCGTGCGCGGCCAGGTGTTCGCCATCGGCCCGGCGCTGCACCTGACCTTCCTCAAGTACGCCAGCGCCGAGATTCGCTGGGCCAGGGAGTTTGATGTCGAGAACCGTCCGGAGGGCGACATGCTCTGGGCGAAGGTCAGCATTCCGTATGCGTTTTGACCGGTTACCCACCAATCAATTGTGGGAGCGGGCTTGCTCGCGAAAGCGGTTTCACATTCAAAATTGATGTCGGCTGACCCACCGCTATCGCGAGCAAGCTCCCACAGGGGACAGGTGTTCTTTTCGGCATCGGAAACCACCTACGGGCAAAGCAGCCATTTCAGGCCTTGCGCCGGTTGACTGCCCTGTCCTCACTCCCTATCCTCGCGCCTGTCACGACTCATTCGTGATCGGGTTTGACGGCCTGGCTTCAAATCTCAAGACGTATGGTTTCCTTAACTTTGCACGCGTACAACTTCGTCCGCAGCAAAGTCATATGGTGACTGTGCGTGGGGCACCTTCGGGTGCGCCGGGTGCTTGAGACCGGTCCGTCAACCTGCGCACAGTTGCCACCCATTCGTTTGACGGCGAGCAAGTGGTAACCCCTACTTTCTCAAGAGTTAAACCAATGACCAACGCAACCACAAAATCCACCCCCTTCGCCCCCTGCGATCACGTTGACCACCACCTCTTCGCCGTTCAACCCGACATTCCACTCCTCGACGCCCTGAAACACGCTTGCGTCTACCTCAGCTGCGCCGAAGCCCTCGCCCATCAAGCCCCCACCGCCACCCGCCCGGAACACATCGCGTCATTACGCTGGGCCAGCAAGCACATGCTCGACACCGCGCGCTCACTGGTGCAAGCCTCCATCGACGGTTTGCATGCGGCGCAAGCGGGAGGTGAGGCATGAATACGCATATGCCGATGACCAACAACGATGTCGATATTCCAGTGTTGATGGTCGCCACACAGGCGCCGTTGGATGAGTTGCACGGTAGCGCGGCCAGTCGTTTCCTGGCGGTGACGCAGATGATGGAGAGTTTGGCCAGTCTCGACATTACTCAGGCCAAAGGCGCTGATGTGCAGCAACTGGCGAATGCGGCGGCGATGCTGCTGCGTGATGGCTGTGATGTGATGGATGTGTTGGGGCGGCGGATTCGGGCGCGGGTTTGACTGCTTGATTTGATGTTGTTTGTGCTGACGTCTTCGCGAGCAAGCTTTGCTCCTACCGGGGATCTGCGGTGTACGCGGAATTTGCGGACGTCGCCAATCTACTGTGGGAGCGGGCTTGCTCGCGAAAGCGGTTTCACATCCAACATCAATGTCGACTGACACTCCGCCATCGCAAGCAAGCCAGCTCCCACATTGGTTACACACGCGAACTGTCGGCGCGCAATACCTCATGCCAGCCCTTGCGCGCCAGTGGCAGGTGCAGCAGCCGCTGGCCCGTGGCGTTCGCCATGGCATTGCCCAACGCCGCAGCCATCGGGCCCTGGACAATTTCTGCGGCGCCGAGGAATGCCTCACCCGGTTGGTCAAGCAGGTGCACTTCGACCTGCCGAGGCAGCGCCGGGAAACGGATGATCGGGTAACCACTCCAGTCATAACTGCGCACACCTTGCGGGTCGTATTCGACCTGCTCGTACAGCGTCCAACTGGCCGACTGGATGATCCCGCCTTCCACCTGATTACGCAGGCCGTCCGGGCTGACGATTTGCCCGACATCCACTGCGGTCACCACCCGATCGATCACCACTTCACCGGTCTGTCGCTGCACATGCAACTGCACGGCTATCGCGCAGTAGCCCATGATGTTCTTGTACCGGGCGAACGCGAAGCCGATGCCGCTCCCCGGTCCTGGAGCCTTGTGCGGCCAGCCGAATTCCTTTGCGACCCGCAAGATCACCGCCTGGGCCCGAGGATCAGTCAAATGCTGCAAGCGAAATTGCAACGGATCCTGTTGCGAGCGTGCGGCCAGTTCGTCAACGGCGGCTTCGATCGCGAACACATTGATGTGCGCGCCCAGGGAGCGCATTGCCGAGGTCCGGAAAGGCATTTTCAGCAGGAAGTTCATGTTGATCTGGCTGTTAGGGATGTCGTAAAGCGGCACTGCGTTGCGATCGCCATCCCCTTCAGGTTGAGCAATAGGCACCGAGGGCGCCGGTGCGAAGGGTTTTGCCAACAGCCATGCCGGCAACAAACGCCCGGCATTGACGATGCGTTCGTTGTGGGGGGTGGTCCAGAGTTCGTACGTCCAGTTCTGCAATTTCCCCTGGGCGTCCAGCCCGGCGTCGAGTTCGGTCAGCATCGCAGAACTGTAGGGTTCCCAGAGATTTTCCTGCTCGCGCATCCATTGCACCCGCACCGGTTTACCCGGCATGGCCATCGCGATCAACGCGGCATCAGCGGCGGCATCGTCAGCACCGTTATGCCCGTAGCAGCCCGCTCCTTCGACATGAATACAACGGACCTTTTCAAGCGGCAGGCCGAGCAGTTCGGCGATGCCGGCGCGCAACGGGTAAACGCCTTGGGTGTGGGTCCAGACCGTCAACCCGCCAGCCTCGAACAAGGCCAGCGAACAGGAGGGGCCAATGGAGCCGTGCATCAGGTATTGCTTGGTCACCCGCGCCTTGTACTGATGCCCGGCCGACTGACTGACGGCGCCTTTGTTGCTCACCGGATAACGTCGTGCCGGCAGTTGGGTCAACAGTTCATGGATGTGTTGTGAGTCCGGCAACGGATTGCCCTCGGTCCAACGCGCACTGGCGTAACCGGAACGCATGGCTTTGATCGCCTGCCACTCATCTTGTGCGACCACCGCCAGGTAGCTGCCATTACGCACCAGTTTGATAACCCCCGGCATCTGCTCAATGGCGCCCTGATCAAGTTCCAGTAACTGGGCGCCGCGTCTCGGCGGACGAATCACTCGGGCGTGCACCATGCCGGGCAGTCGCATGTCCTGCACATAACTGGCACCACCGCTGACCTTGCCCGGGATATCGATCCGCGGCAGCGAATGGCCGATCTGAGTGAACGTATCGGCGCTCTTGAGCGGCGAATCGGCAATCGCGTAACGGTGCAATTGCACCCCCGCCACCGCTTGCACGTAGCTCATCGACAGTCCGCCGGTGCCATGGATCAACGCATCGCTGGTGCGAAGATCACCGACCTCCTGCTTCCATTGTCGCGCTGCCGACTCCAGTAGCAGCTGACGCACCTGAGCAGCGGCATTGAACAATGCCGTACCACTGTCGAAGATCGAGTGACTCCCGGCGGTGTAGCCCTCGTTAGGCGTCAGCGCCGTGTCCGCGGTCAGAAAACGAATCGAGCCAGACGCGACATCCAGCCGTTCGGCCGCAATTTGCAACAGCGCCGTTTTGACCCCGGTGCCCAGCTCGACCTTGCCGGTGTAGACGGTAATGCCATCGCGCGCATCGATGCGAATCCAGGCATCCAGATAAGGATTGGTCTTCAAGCTGCCCGGCAGATCCGGCGCCAGCACTGTGGTCCCGAGGGTGTCGACCTCGGTGTCGGCAAAAGCATGGCGAGCCCCCGGCACCAAGGCGAAACCCACCACCAGTGCGCCGTTGATGAGGAATGAACGTCGACTCTGATCCATGCCATCCACGATGGTTTTCATAGCTTCACTCCGCTGGCGACCACGGATTTGATCGCCGCAAGGATCCGCACATGAGTGCCACAACGGCACAGGTTCGGCGCCATGTGTTCGCGAATCTGTTGCTCATCTGGCGTCGGATTCACCTCCAGCAAGGCCTGGGCACGCACAATCATCCCGGCGATGCAGTAACCGCACTGCGCCGCTTGCTGCTCGATAAAGGCTTTCTGCAACGGGCCGGGCTGGTCGGCACTGCCGAGGCTTTCGACCGTACGCACCGGTTTCCCCGACGCGACCACCGCCGGCACCAGACACGAAAACACCGGTTTGTCGCCGAGCATCACCGTACAAGCCCCACACTGCCCCAGGCCGCAGCCATATTTGGCGCCGTTGAGTTCCAGGTGATTGCGCAGCGCGTAAAGCAGCGGCATGTCTGGATCGATGTCCAAGTGATGATCCTGGCCGTTGACGTTCAAGGTAATCATTTCGGCTCGCCTTCGCTGCGAATAGTTGTGACGGTTTTGTCCAGATTGGCCCACGGCCTGCCCGCGCAGCTTTGAGTGCGCAGATACTGCGCGAGGGCAACGAGTTGCTGGTCGTCCAGGCTGTCGGCAAAAGCAGGCATGTAATGGCTGGAGGTGCCCGTGGACAGCGGGATGCCTTCGAGCACGGTCTTGATCAGGTTGCGCGGGTCGTCCGCCTGCAATGCCGAAGTCATTGCCAGGCCGGGGCGGCCATCGACAGCCCGCATAGGCGCACCGTCACCGTGGCAACTGGCACAGGCCCCGGCGAAAATGGCGGCGCCTTCACTGGCAAGCGGCGCTGCGGGCTTCAGTGCCTGGCAAGGCGGCGCCGGCGGTCCATCGACGGTGCGCTGCAAACTCAAGAGGTAATCAGCGATAGCCTGGACGTCGCTGATCGGTACTTGCGCCAGACTCAGGCTCACGGGGAGCATCGGCCCCGCCGCACCGCCATGCTCACTGGCGACTTCGCCGCGCAGGTACGCGACCAACTGCATCTGAGTCCACGGGTTCGCGGCTGTGGCCATTCCTTTCAGTGTCGGAGCGTGCCAGCCATCGACGATGCCACCGTTGAACAGCTCGCTGCCCTTCTCGCCGCCGATCAGGTTGAGTGGCGAATGGCACGAGGCACAATGCCCGGCGCCCTCCACCAGATAACGTCCGCGGTTCCAGGTCGCCGACTGCGCGGGATCGTCCTGCGGCGGGTCGCCGTGCAGGAACAGCAGGTTCCAGAAAGACACCAACGGGCGGAAATTCATCGGGAACATCATGTGATTGTCCGGCGCAACGGATCGCACCGGGTCGACGCTCATGAGAAACGCATAAGCATCGCTGATGTCTCGATCAGTCATTTTGCTGTAGTGCACGTAAGGGAATGCCGGATAGAGAAAGTGTCCATCCCGAGCAATGCCTTTGCGCATGGCCCGAGTGAAGGCGGCTTCAGACCAGCGACCGATACCGGTGTCGCCATCCGGCGTGATATTGGTGGTGTACAACGTGCCAAACGGCGTCACCAGCGGCAAGCTGCCGGCCATGTAGGCACCTCCGGGGCGCGTATGGCAAACGGCACAATCACCTTGCTCGACCACTCGTGCGCCTCGGCTGGCACTGACCGCATCACTGACTGCTGGCTGCGTCAGCGGTGCGATGGCCGGCCGCCACATCATCACGCCACAAAAGGCCAGACCGGCCACCACGACCAACAGCCCTGCGCCATAAAGTGTCCTGCGCTCCATCCTCTACCCCTTGCGTCTTGTGCTATTTCAGTGCGGCTCAACTCGCTCCGGGCCATTGCGCATGCCGAGACGCGCGGTGTTGCTGCTCGACGCCTCACGTTACGTAAAGGTTGCCGTTGGCAAAATCAGGTCGCTGCGCAACACAGCGTTGCGTGGGGCGCAACAGGCCGGTTTTCCAAGCGAATATCGAAAGGATAAATCTAGTAAGCGAGGCCGGATTTGTCTTGTACACCCGTGCTCACTGAGGGGCGCCAAGCCCCGTGGCCCGCGAGACACCGCAAGGGGTTGAGAAATTATCGACAGGTGCTGGAGCCGCCGGATTAACTGAATCCCCAATCCCCTTCGGCAGCTCCTGCAGGGGGTCTGCGTTCAACTCAGGATTGGAACCACTCCCGCCGCTCGGCGAAGGTGTTGCGGATCAGTTGCGCAAGCATCTGCACTTCAGCCTCTTCGCCGGAGTCAGTATTCACCGCCAGCCATACCTGATGCTGCATCGGTTCGCTGAACAACCCCGGCAACGCAACAAGGCTACGATCGTAGCGGCTCATGTAACCGGGCAGCAGGCCAATGCAGGCGCTGCACCGGATCATGTCGAGCATCAATTCATAGGACTGCAACGTCACCACCCCCGCCAGGCGTTGTTCCACCAAATTGTTCCAGGGCCGAAAACTCTCGATCTGACGTTCATGCTGCCATTGCACCAACATGAAATCCGCCAGGTCATCGACGCTATCCGGCCGGGACGTGACCCGGGAATATCGCTTGGCGATGTGCGGCAAGTAGTTCAGTTGAGCGAGGTGCTGCGGTTCACTGGTGGCGAATGTCGGGCCGGGCAGCGGCGAATCCCCGGCCGCCAGCCACAGCACCACGTCGGCGCTGATGGTTTGCAGGGCGAGTTCACTGTCCAGCGAGATGATCTCCAGGCGAATGCTGGCGTTGCGGCGCAGCAGCGCCACCAGGTCCCGGCCGAGGATGTCATGCAGCAACGACTCCGCCACGGCCAGGCGAATCGAACGCTGTTCGACCACCGGCAACTTGCGTTCATGCGCCAGAGCAGTCAATTGCTCGTGCAACTGCTGACCGTCGCGGCTGAGGGTCAGGGCGCTGCCCTGGAAGCTGAACAGTGAACGTTGCAAACGCTCCTCCAGTTGCGCCAGCTGCTTGCGCAGCAGCGTCGCCCGGACATTGAGACTACGCGCAGCCTGCATGAAACAGCCGCACCGGGCACTGACCATGAAGTACTGTGCGACCTCGTCCTCGATCCCGGCAGCGAGCGCCAGCCAGGGACCAGGCGTATGCGGCGGTGAACGGTAATCGGTAGTGCCCTGGCGTCCCGTGGACTCTATGAATGACATCGATGACTCCCTGTCGATCTTTGTTTGGTTTAAAGCATGTGCTCCCCCTGTAGGAGGGAGGCTTGCCCGCAAAAGCGATGGTTCAGCCAACATCATCGCGGAATGTGATGACATCTTCGCGAACAAGCCCGCACACATTGGTCGGAGTCCTTCACCCTGCCTGGTTACAGTGCTGGAACCTCGTCTGCCGCCGCCTCGACGGTATCCGCCTGCGCCTGTAATTGCGCGGCGTTCTGGCTGTATTCACGCAGGTAAACGATGAACTCCTGCAGCAAGCGATCCCACAATTCCAGATTGCCCTTCAGGTGTTCGGCACTCACCCCCGCAGCCACCACCACGTCCATTTCCATCACCAGGAATTCCCCTTGCACCGATAACCGGGCAAACCGTCGCGAGGCATTCCACAGTTCCGCCAGCCCGGCCGGCAATTCGCCTTGCACGCGCAACGCACAGCTGAAGGTGAAGTCGACGTAGCTGCCCTGCTCTGTTGCCGGGTTGCCGAAACGCACGGCGTAGCCGATGCCCTGGCTGGCACTGAGCAGTTGCACGATGCCGTTCTGTTCGGTCTGGTTGACCCGGTAACCGGCGGCTTGCAGCACGTCGGTCAGGGATTGCGGCGATACGTGGCTGATCAATTGGGTCATGTGGTTCATCCTTGGATTGAGTGAGCGAGCGCCGCCTGTGGCGCGTCGTGAAGCATAGACCGTTCTGCCACTTTGACACGGGACACCCATCCACTGTGGGAGCCTGCTCGCGAATGCGGTGGGTCATTCAGTATTGATGTGGCTGACAGTGCGCATTCGCGAGCAGGCTCGCTCCCACAGGGATATCGCAAGTTTCAGTCACTGGGGGTTTGGCGGAAGCTGACGGCCAGCCGATTCCAGCTGTTGATGGTGGTCACGGCAATGGTCAAATCAACCAGTTCACCTTCACTGAACTGCTCTCGCGCCTGGGTGTAAACATCATCCGGCACATGGCTTTCAGAGAGCAGCGTCACCGCTTCAGTCCAGGCCAACGCCGCCCGTTCCCGAGGGTTGAAGAAGCCGCTGTCGCGCCAGACCACGATCGAATACAGACGCCGATCCGTCTCCCCCAAACGCCGGGCATCCACCGAGTGCATGTCGGTACAGAACGCACAGCCGTTGAGTTGCGAGGCGCGGATTTTGATCAGGTGCAGTAAGGCCGGCTCGATACTCAGGTTGCCGGTCAACGCTTCCATGGCGATCATGGCTTTCATCGCTTTGGGCGACGCGCTGTAGTAGTCCAGACGCGGATTCATGGAAGGACCTCAGAGCGCAGATGGGTGTTTCCACGTTAGGCGCTGATAGATCGGCATTACAGATCCAATTCAACGAAAAACCCATGGACCACCTGCCAGCAGACCAATCCGGCGCTTTTCGCCTGCGCAACTTCTATGCGATGGCGCAATGGGGGTAATCTGGCGCGACCCACAGTCGCCTCACCGCCCCAGGAGCCCCGCCGGTATGGAACTTCATGTTGTGATCAACGGCCGCAAAGACCTGGCAGGCCAGTTGTACCAACAATTGCGCAGTGCCATCGAAACCGGTCGCCTGGCAGCCGGCACGCAACTTCCGCCCAGTCGTTTGCTGGCCGAACAGCTGGGAATTTCACGCAAGACCATTTCCGACACGTACTCGCAACTGACCTACGAAAACTTCCTCACCGGGGTGACCGGCAAAGGCACGTACGTCAATGCGCGGCCGGCGAAAATCCAGCGCAAGCAGAGCCATTCGGAACTGGCCAGTGCCGAAGTCATCGAGTCCTGGCGCAACCTGCCGGTGTTCCTGCGCCACCCGACACTGGAAGGTTCGCTGCGCTACGACTTTATCGGCGGCGCTACCAGCAAGGGCCAATTCCCTCAGGACGATTGGCGGCGCTGCACCTCTCACGCCTTGCGGCAGATGGCCGGGGCCAAGGGCTTTTACAGCCTGCCCGAAGGTTTGCCGGCGCTGCGCAATGCGATTGCCCGGCACATCGCGTTTTCCCGCGGGGTCAATTGCCAAGACGAAGACGTGGTGGTGTGCAACGGTGCGCAGCAGGCCCTGGACCTGATTGCCCGAGTGCTGATTCAACCCGGTAGCCTAGTGGCGATGGAAGACCCCGGTTATCCACCCGCGCGTCTGCTGTTCGGCAGCCACGGCGCCACAGTGGTCGGGGTGCCGGTGGACGCCGAAGGGATTCAAGTCGAGTTGATCCCGGATGGCACGCGACTGATTTACGTCACACCGTCGCACCAGTTCCCGCTGGGCATGCCGATGAGCCAGACGCGTCGGATCGCCCTGCTGGCAAGGGCGCATGAGCTGGGCGCGATCATCATCGAGGACGATTACGACAGCGAATTCCGCTATGAAGGCCGACCGACCGATTCGCTGCAAAGCATGGACGAGCGCGGCATGGTTGCTTACGTTGGCACGTTCTCGAAAACCCTGCTGCCGGAGTTGCGGCTCGGTTATACGATCCTGCCGCCGGCGATCCTTGAAGCGGTGATCCGCGCCAAGCAGCTTACCGACCTGCACACCTCGACCCTGCCGCAATGGGCACTGGCCAAGTTCATTGCCGAAGGCTGCCTGCTCAAGCACATCCGTCGATGCCACACGATCTACGCCGGGCGCCGCGAGCGGATCCTGACGCGAATGACCGGTGATCTTTCACCGTGGTTTGAGGCCGTGCCGACCGTCGCCGGGTTTCACATGGTGGTGCTGTGCAAAGTGCCGATCGACACTGCGCTGGTCATCGAACTGGCCAGAAAAGTCGAAGTCGGGCTCTATTCCATTGAAGGTTTTTTCTATCAGCAAGCGCCGCGCGCCGGGCTGCTCATGGGTTTCGGCGCCATCGAAACCCTGGACATCGACACCGCGCTAGACCGTTTAAGGGACATTTTGCAGCAGGTCGCCTGACACATTGGTGTGGGAGTTTATCCGGCGATTGGCTATTGGCGGTCCCCCAGTGCAGGCCTATTCTGCAAATGCGTTATCCCTCAATGAGCAGGATTCGTCCGGCCTGATTCAGGAGTGTGAGTAATGTCCAACGAAGTGATCAACACCGTACAGGTGCAGGCCGCCGCCGGCCGCTCGGAAGAACTGGGCAAGCAACTGCAAAAGATTGTCGAAACCCTGCGCGAACTTCCGGGCTGTGATTCCTATATGGTCGACCGCTGCCCCGAGGACAGCAACCGCTGGAACGTCAGCGCCCGCTGGCAATCGGAAGCGGCCATGCAATCGCATTTCAACTGCCCTGAAGTGCAGGGGTTTATTGGGTTGATCGACAGCCGATTGGCCAATTCCGTCGACTTCAACAGCTTTCCGATCGTGTAAAACCTTCCGACGCCTTCGCGAGCAAGCCCGCTCCCACAGATGATCGAGTTCCTACAGTGGAATGCGATCAAATGTGGGAGCGAGCTTGCTCGCGATGGCGTCTGTATTGTCGACCCAACTTTGTGCTCAGACCACTTCAATTGGTCCCCTCACCTTCCCGAAAATTGGCCGTTTTCTTGCCTCGACCCTCGGCTTACTGTGGTCCCTGACGACTAACCACCCCAGGTGATCAACCATGAAAGTTCTGAGTTTACTCGCCGCCCTGGCCCTGACCGTTTCCGCTTCGGCCTTCGCCCACGACCCTTCGGAAAAGGTCACCGTGCTGCAGGATGAACTGCTGCAAAACGTGCCTGGCAAAAAAGCCATGATGATTGAGGTGGACTACAAACCCGGCCAATCGTCCATCGCCCATAAACATGACGGCACGGCCATGGCGTATGTGCTCTCGGGGCAAATCACCTCTCAGGTCAAAGGCCAGAAGGCGATCACCTACAAGACTGGCGAGTACTGGTATGAACCGGCGGGCTCCGAGCATTTGATCTCGAAAAACGCCAGTGCAACCCAACCGGCCAAACTGCTGGTATTCATGGTGTTATCACCGGATGAGAAAGTATTGATCCCTTTGAATAACTGATGGCTGTTACATCAGCCATAAATAAACTGGCCCGAATGTACAATTCGGGCCTTTTTATGACTGCTCGCAATTAGCTTGAATCGTTTACATCAAACAAAACTATGACTCACTCAACAAGTGTACGCACAGACAGGTTCCATTCAGTGAATACAGGTTTAGTCTAAGTTCATCGCCGGTCGATACCGGCAATACTTAAACGCTCGCTTCACGCTGTTTCACTGGAGATACACCATGAAACTTGTGCTTGTTAGTACGTTAGCTGTCGCAGCGCTGTTAACCGGATGCTCCATTCCCACTGCACCCAAAGCGGTCTCCTCGCTCGATATGCCGGTCACTCGCTCCAGTGCCGCAAGCGTCGCCAGCGGCAGAACGGTGTCGCTGGGCATCCTCTACAGCCCGAGCACCCAGGCCAACCGCGATTACCTGCGCAACTACCAGGCCAACGCCGGCACCGGTTTCGGCCAGAGCCTGCTGGATCAGCCGATCCACGACGCCTACGTCAAGACATCCAACCCGGACTTTGCCGTGGATGGCGTCAAGGCCTCGTTGCAGCGCCAGTTCGGTTCGGTGACGGTCTATCCGGACATGCAAAGCCTGCGGGCTGCCAGACCCGACGTGGTTGCCATTGTCGATACCCACAGCCAATTGATGACTTCTCGCAGTTCGGATATCAAGGTGGATGTCAGCGCGAGTTTCTATGATTCGAAGTTCAATTACATCGGGACTGCCCAGGGCCATGACGCTAAATCATTGAGTCCTGTATGGGCCAACTTTAATCGCAGCGAAGAGATTGTGGCGGATATTAACCAGCAACAGGATGTGCAAGTTCGGGCGCTGCAGAAGTTTGACCAGTCGCTCAGTAATTTACTGACCAGACCGACAACTAATGTGTCGATGATCAGCAATAGCACGGATCAGAAGTTGTATTGAGGCGGATGGCCTCATCGCGAGCAAGCTCGCTCCCACAGTTGACTTTGGTGTACATAAATTGTGCATAAGACAGAGATCCCCTGTGGGAGCGAGCTTGCTCGCGATAGGGCCCGACCAGCCACCCCAAAACCCTCTGGCAAAAAAAAGCCCCCGCATCTCTCGATACAGGGGCTTTTTCATTCAGCGCCTAAATCAGGCCGCCGGCTCCAGCTCAAGGGCAGCAGCGACAGGCACTACCGCCTGACCGCTCAACGCCAGGTCCAGCAGTTCGCGGTTGGCGACTGCATACATGGCGTAGTCAGTGCCGCTCGCGGCACGGATTTCCACCAGCATGGCGCGCCAGCGCTCGATCATGCCTTCGTGCTCTTCCATCCACAGCGCCAGGCGTGTTTCCACGTCCTGGGTGCCGTCGCCCTGTTGCAGGACCGAGATGGTGATCGCACGTTGCTGCCAGTCCACATCATCGCGGAACGCTTCACGGGCCAAGGCCTGCCAGTTGTTTTCAACCGGCAGGGCGCTGATCTGTTGCAGGTACCAGGTGATATCCAGAGCGCTGCCGACAGCGAAGTAAGCCTTCGCGACGTCTGCTGCGTTCTGGCCAGTCACGTCGGCTGCTTCGATGATCGGCAGCAAGGTGTACAGGTGAGTGGTGCCTGCAACCATGCGCGCCAGCAATTCAGGTACGCCAGCCGCAACGTAAGCCTGATAACGGGTCTGCCAGCCTTCGCGGGTCGGGCCTTCCAGCAGTTCGTCGAGCTTGAGGCCCAGCGCTGCCAGATGTGGACCGAAGTGCGCGACGTCACGGGCAGCATTCTGCTCGTTGCGACGGCTACGCAGGAACCAGCGCGTAGCGCGACGGCCCAGACGCATCAGCTCGTCCATCAGCTCCAGTTGGACGTCAGCGGAAACCTGGTAGTCCAGGGCTTCGATCTGACGGAACCAGTGCGGGAGGTGGAAGATGTCACGCACGATCACATAAGCGCCGGCCACGTTCGCCGGGCTCATGCCGGTCGACTCTTTGAGTCGTTGAACGAAGGTGATGCCCATGTGGTTCACCAGATCGTTGGCGATCTGGGTGCTGACGATCTCGCGCTTCAGACGGTGACGACGCATTGCTTCGGAGAACTTGCTCACCAGCATCGGCGGGAAAGCGGTTTCCATGTCGCGGGTCAGGTAATCGTCGTCCGGCACTTGCGAGTTGAGCAGCGCTTCTTTGAGGTCGATCTTGCTGTAGGAGATCAGCACCGACAGCTCGGCACGGGTCAGGCCATGGCCTGCCGCAACGCGCTCGTTGATAGCCTCTTCCGCCGGCAGGAACTCGATGGCGCGATCCAGCTTGCCACGGCTTTCCAGATCGTTCATCAGGCGCTTGTATTCGGCAATCCGCGGCAAGGCGCGACGGGCGGCCAGGGACAGTGCCTGAGTCTGCTTGTAGTTGTTGCCCAGGACCAGGCCGCCGACTTCGTCAGTCATGCTGCCAAGCAACTGGTTACGTTGCTTCTCGGTCATGTCACCGGCCTGAACCACTTCGTTCAGCAGGATCTTGATGTTTACTTCGTGGTCGGAGCAGTCCACACCACCGGCGTTGTCGATGAAGTCGGTGTTGGAACCGCCGCCATTGAGGCCGAATTCGACACGACCCAATTGGGTCATACCGAGGTTACCGCCCTCGCCCACAACTTTGCAGCGCAGTTCGTTGCCGTTCACGCGCAGCGCATCGTTGGCCTTGTCGCCGACATCGGCGTGGCTTTCGGTGCTGGCTTTGACGTACGTGCCGATACCGCCGTTCCACAACAGGTCTACCGGTGCCTTGAGCAAGGCGTTCAGCAGTTCGGTCGGGGTCAGCTTGTCAGCCTGAATGTCGAAGCGCTCTTTCATCTGCGGGGAAATCGCGATGCTTTTCGCGCTGCGGGAGAAGATCCCACCGCCTTCGGACATGATGCTGGTGTCGTAATCCGACCACGCCGAACGCGGCAGATCGAACAAGCGCTGACGCTCGACGAAGCTGTTAGCCGGTTGCGGATTCGGATCGATGAAGATGTGCAGGTGGTTGAAGGCCGCGACCAGTTGCAGGGTCTCGGACATCAACAAGCCGTTACCGAACACGTCACCGGCCATGTCGCCGACGCCGACAACGGTAATGCTGTCTTTCTGAACATTGATGCCGCGCTCGCGGAAGTGACGCTGTACGCCAACCCACGCGCCCTTGGCGGTGATGCCCATTTTCTTGTGGTCGTAGCCAGCCGAGCCGCCCGATGCAAAGGCGTCGCCGAGCCAGAAACCGTAGTCGATGGCAATGCCGTTGGCGATGTCGGAGAAGGTCGCAGTGCCCTTGTCCGCAGCCACTACCAGGTACGGGTCATCATCGTCATGACGCACAACGTTGACCGGCGGCACCAGTGCGCCGTCCTTCAGGTTGTCGGTGATGTCCAACAGGCCCGAGATGAAGATGCGGTAGCAGGCGATGCCCTCGGCCGCGATCTCGTCCCGACCGCCGCCCAATGGCAGGCGACGCGGCAGGAAGCCGCCCTTCGCGCCCACAGGCACGATGACCGAGTTCTTCACTTGCTGGGCTTTTACCAGGCCCAACACTTCGGTGCGGTAGTCTTCTTCACGGTCGGACCAGCGCAGGCCGCCACGAGCCACGTTACCGAAGCGCAGGTGCACACCTTCAACGCGAGGCGAGTAAACGAAGATTTCGAACTTCGGTACTGGCTTCGGCAGCTCAGGAATCTGGTGCGGGTTGAACTTGAAGCTGAAGTAAGACTTGTTATGGCCGTGCGCATCGGTCTGGTAGAAGTTGGTGCGCAGGGTGGCCTTGATCAGGTCCAGGTAGCGACGCAGGATGCGGTCTTCGTTGAGCACCTGGACGTCGTCCAGGGCGGTGACGATGGCTTGTTCCAGACGTTGCTGCTTGTCTTCCAGATCGTCGCTGGCCAGTTTGCGCGCCAGGTAGAAACGGGTCTTGAACAACCGGGTCAACTCACGAGCGATGTCGGTGTGGTTGTTCAGGGTGCTGGCGATGTAGCCCAGGTCGAAGCCCAGACGAATCTGCTTCATGTAACGGGCGTAGGCACGCAGCAGCGCAACGTCGCGCCATGGCAGGCCGGCGGTCAGTACCAGACGGTTGAACGCATCGTTTTCGGCATCGCCACGCACGATGTGGACGAACGCGTCCTGCAAGGTGTCGTTGAGCTGCTGGATGTCGAGTTCCAGGCCTTCGGCAGCGGTGAACGCGAAATCGTGAATCCAGAACTCGCGGCCATTGTTGTGACGCAGGCGATAAGGGAACTCACCCAGCACGCGCAGGCCGAGGTTTTCCAGGATCGGCAAGACGTCGGACAACGCCAGCGGCGTGTCGGCGTGGTACAGCTTGCAATGCAGTTCGCGCTGACCGGAGACCTGACCCAGCGGCTGATAGAAGCTCATCACCAGCGGGTTCTTTTCGTTCAGGCTCAGCAGGTGTTGCATGTCGACCACGGCCGAGTGCGCAGCGAAGCGCTCGCGGTAACCGGCCGGGAAGCCTTTCGGGAAGTCCGCCAGCACGTTGGTGCCGTGGGCTTCGCCGAAGCTTTCCACGACTAGGCTGGCGTAGTCGTCCTGCCAGCTGCGGCAGGCTTGAACCACTTCTTTTTCCAGCAGAACCGGGTCGATGTCCAGACGGTTCTTCGGGTCAACCCGCAGAATCAGTTGTACACGGGCCAGCACGGACTCGGAGAAGAAGGTCCAGAACTCGCAATCCGAGGCTTTCAGGCGATCCATCAGCACTTGCTGGATCTTCTGGCGCACTTCGGTGGAGTAGATGTCGCGCGGCACGTAGGCCAGGCAGTAGCAGAAACGACCGTACGGGTCTTTGCGCAGGAACACGCGGATCTTGTTGCGTTCCTGGATCTGCACAATCGACATCACGGTGCTGAACAGCTCGTCGACCGGCGTCTGGAACAGATCGTCACGCGGCAGTACTTCGACGACCTGCGCCAGTTCCTTGCCCAAGTGAGCCTTGGCCTGGAAGCCGGAACGGCGTTCGATTTCTTCGACCTTGCGGCGGATGTACGGAATGACCCGCACGCTCTCGCCATACACCGAGGAGGTGTAAAGGCCCATGAAGCGGCATTCCTTGATGACCTTGCCGTCGGCGTCGATCTCGCGGATCGACACGTAGTCCGGGTAAGCCGGACGGTGTACGCGGCTTGGGTGCGCAGCCTTGGCGAACGACAGCAGGGTCGGTTCGCGCAGGTAGTTCACGGCGTAGTCTTCGATGCGCAGGTCATCGTAGGTCAGGCCGGTACGCAGCAGTTTGGTCAGGCCGAGGAAGGAGTTCTGGTCGTACTCGATGTGGCCGCCGTCGGCCTGGTCGCTGACCACGAATTCTTCATAGCCCAGGAACGTGAAGTGGTTGCCCACCAGCCATTCCAGGAAGCTTTTGATTTCGGCTTTTTCTTCGCCATCGACTTTGAACTGGCTGTTGTCCAGGCCGGTCAGGATTTCCTGAACCTTGGCTTTCATTGGTTCGAAATCGGCGACCGCAACGCGGACTTCACCGAGAACCTGTTCCAGCTCTTTGCTCAGTACATTGAGCTCGGCCGCGTTGGCGCAACGGTCGATTTCCAGGTACATCAGCGATTCTTGCAGAATGCCTTCGCCATGGGTGCCCTTCGGCAGGATTTCCAGCAGCTCACCCTTGCTGCCGCGACGCACGCTCAGCACAGTGGTTTGCAAGGTATGGATGCTGTAGCCGCGACGGTTCAGCTCGGTACGCACCGAGTCCACGAGGAATGGCAAATCGTGGTGCAGCACTTCGACCGCAGTGTGGGTCGACTGCCAGCCGTGGCGTTCGTAATCAGGGTTGTAGACGCGCACTTGTGGTTGCGCGTGATCGAAGCGCTCAAGCAGGCGCCACGCAGAAAGGGTGCAGCCGGCGAGGTCGGACAACCGACGTTGAGTCAGCTCGTCGAGGGAAATGATGCCGAAAAATTGTTCAGCAAACAGCGCCACTTGTGGCAGTGCCTGTTCACTGATGTGCTGCGCCAGTGCCGCTTGCAGTTGGTGCTGGAAGTCGGCTTTGCTGGCTGCGGTGAAGAACGCCATCTGTGGTACTCCGCTTGGGCTTGTTATTGATGGAAGCGTCGCGTGCAAAACCCCTTTCGGGGCGATCCGTCACCCTGTTCCTGATTCTCGGGCAGAGGAAACAGGGAGACAGGTGGGTGAAGCTGGACGAGACACTCAGGTCACATTCACCTTCCAAGAATGGGTATCGGCAAAAGCGACTGTACGATGAATTGCACAATGCCTTTACGGGTATCCATTCGATGCGCAGCTTAACGAGTGCGACAACGTGCCTGCTTGCGGTGCTGCGACATATTCGGTCATCGGCACGCAGCTTGCGCCTTGTGCATCGGACAACACTAGCAGTCACGGGGCAAAATGGGTTGCCCGGCGCAGCAAATGCTCACTTGCAGCCCTGCTAAAGCCCGAAAACGACGACGCCCATGACCAAAGGACTGACCATGGACGTTTTCCGAGCTTTCTGAAGGAAGCGTGACCGGATCAGTCGATCAAGTCTTCAATGGCTTGAAATCTGCTCACGGTGGCACAGTCGTAACACAGCATTTTCACCGTCAGTTTGTCCATGCTGGCGTCTATGTTGCTTGAATCGCACTCACGGCAGAACAGCTGCAGGTGCCCTGTCAAATCCGTCCCGAACGTCGCCCCGGCGAAAAACTGCGGCACCAGCTCATCACGCCAGTAAATGCCCGGCGACTTGGAAAAACCGGCACCGCTGTCCTTGAGCACGACGTCATACAGTAAGCGATGCAAGGCCGACTGCGGGACTCGCGAATCACGATAAGCCGTTTTACGCCAGTTACGCGCCAGGGCATCCTGCGCCGTCCCCAACATATTGCCTGGTATGGTGTTGGACGCATGGGCGCGGCCCTTGGAATTACCGGTCTGGTAGAAATGCGCGGCATTTTTCACTGCCAGACGCGCGAAGTAGTAGATGTGGCTCACCGAGAAGTTCTGCAAAAGCTGCCCGACTACCGCCTCCGCTCGACTTTCAGCGGTGAAGGCGAAGCTCACCTCGTTGGCAAGCACGCGGATGTACTGGATAGATTCATCCCGGGCCAGGCTGAACATCAAAGCGTACAGTTCGCTTTTCCAAGTGGGCTGTACGCTGCCGGACAGTTCTTGATATAGCGCCAGATACAGTGCATCGCGGGCGCAATGTACGCCGCTATCCACTGCAACATTCGGCAACCATTGCACGGCGCAGAAATCGCTAATCCGATAGCCGGCCGTTCGGTCGAAGGCCTTGATGTCTGAATCAGGATCGACCAGCAACACACCCGACTCGAACAGGTTCTTCACCAAGTCTGCGCTGGTCTCGTCGTTGAGTGCCAAGTATTCGCTCCGGGTTCCAGCCTTGAGCGCGGAAATGCGGTCGGCACCGGCGCTGCTGCCGTCATCCAGCAAGGCGAGCAGTGCCAGCTTCTGGACGAATCCCAGTGCTGCATAGGATACGGGTGGCCGTTGTGTGCCATAACACTGCTCCAGTTCACAGCGGTCGCGTTGCGCCTGAGCCGCAATTTCCTGCTGGCGGACCTTGTAACACTCAGCGCACATACAAAGTGTGCGTCGTCCATAGTTGCCGGGCACATAGTAACGGTGCTCGCATCGTACGCATTTGAACGGATCGTGGATTGAGGCAGGGGTGCCTCTGGCGTGCCGACGAACCCACATGGGCAGGTCGCAATAGGGGCATGACAGGTCTTTGCTGACAATCGGCGGCAAGATTTTCAGCACGCTGCGGACTGTCGAGGGAAGACCGAACGCCGCCAACAGTTCAGCAATTTTCTCACCGCTCAGGTAGCGCTGATACAGTTGCTCGACCTGCTCTTCAGACAAGTGCTTGATCTCATCTGCCCGCTCCAAATAGTGACTCATTGAAAGAGGTCCTTTTTTTCGTGGTTGTCTTCGCACTCCATTGCGTTCTAAACCGCAAAGTAAGGTAATGAATTCAATCAGGACAAGTAAAAAAGCCGACGGCACACGTTATTTTCACCGCAGTAAAACGCCCTACATCCGCGACGGAAATTTCACAAAGTTCGACGGGAAATGTCCCGAAGAAAAAACTTGCTTCATTCATCGGGCGCGGCGTTAGGCGAGTAGGACATTCATCGATCTGATAATACAAAGCGGGGTTTTCCAAGCGTCAGCCGCAGGTGTTGCAGCAGAATTTCTCCGGGGGTGGCAGAATCGCCCTTTGTTCGTCTTCACAATGCTCGTCGAGCCAGGAATTACCCATGCAAATGACCACCGCCCTCTTGATCGTCAACCCGTGCGATGACGAAGAAGACAACATGGCCATGCTCTGCTGCCACAGCGATCAGGGCGACATGTTCCTGATGACCCGCTACCCGGACGAGGACGCGCTGGACATCACCCTCGACGGCGAGCCATCGACTCTGGACGGGGTGAAAGTCACCCTCAGCCCTACCCGCCTGTTGATCGAAATCGCCGCTGGCGATGCCGATGCGCTGAATGGCGATGATTCTTTGGAAATCATTCACAACACCGATGCCAGTGACCTGGCGGAAGTGGAAGAAACCTTGCAGAACATTCTCAAGGGGACTGGCACCTATATAAGCGAGCTCTAAGCTTCAGTAACTCGGGTGCCTGAACCGGCCTCATCGCGAGCAAGCTCGCTCCCACAGTGGATCGGATGTGTCTGACAGAACACCATCAACTGTGGGAGCGAGCTTGCTCGCGATGAGGTCCGAAAGAACACCACCGCTCCTCCCACCTACAAATTTCAAACAATTCCCCCAGCCCTTTCCCGCACTTTGCGCAAAATGCCGTTAGTCGCCACCCCCCGCGATGCATTAAAGTAACGCCCCCAGCCCTGGCGTTATTTGAACGTCTTCGGTCACCCTTTCCAGGAACAGTCATCGATGGAACATCGTGAAGCGCTGCTTGCGCTGCGAACCTTTCTTTCAACGCAGATTCTCGGCCAGGAAAAACTCATCGAGCGTTTGCTCATCGCCTTGCTCGCCGACGGCCACATGCTGGTCGAGGGCGCCCCGGGCCTGGCCAAGACCAAGGCCATCAAAGAGCTCGCCGAAGGCATCGAAGCGCAGTTCCATCGCATCCAGTTCACCCCCGACCTGTTGCCGGCCGACATCACCGGCACCGAGATCTATCGCCCGGAAACCGGCAGCTTCGTGTTCCAGCAAGGGCCGATCTTCCACAACCTGGTGCTGGCGGACGAAATCAACCGTGCCCCGGCCAAGGTTCAGTCAGCCCTGCTCGAAGCCATGGCCGAGCGTCAAGTCAGCGTCGGGCGCAGCACTTACGAGTTGTCGCCGCTGTTTCTGGTGATGGCCACGCAAAACCCGATTGAGCAGGAAGGCACCTACCCGCTGCCCGAAGCCCAACTCGACCGTTTCCTGATGCACGTAAAAATCGGTTTCCCGGACGCCGCCGTCGAACGCCGCATCCTGCAACAGGCCCGTGGCGAAGCCCTCAACGGCGAAACCAAGCCTGAGCGCCGGGTCAGCCAGCAGGCGATCTTCGCCGCGCGCAAGGAAATCCTCGGTTTGTACATGGCCGACGCCGTGGAGGAATACCTGGTGCAACTGGTCATGGCCACGCGCACGCCGGCCAAATTCGACCCGGAGATGGCCGAGTGGATCGCCTACGGCGCCAGCCCGCGTGGTTCGATTGCGCTGGACCGTTGCGCCCGCGCTCACGCCTGGCTGGCCGGTCGCGACTTTGTCAGCCCGGAAGACATTCAAGCGGTGCTGTTTGACGTGTTGCGTCACCGCATCATCCTGTCCTTTGAAGCCGAAGCTGCTGGCATTGACCAGGACCGAGTGGTCCAGCGGATTCTCGACGTCGTAGCCGTCGCTTGACCTCGATGAACGCCAGCCTGCCGCCCGAGCCGGGCATCCGTGTCAGCCTCGCCGAGCTGATCGAGATGCGTCATCGTGTGCGCGAAGTGCAGCTGTTTTCCACGCCGAGCCAGCGCAGCCCGCTGATCGGCCTGCACCACTCCAAGCTGCGTGGCCGTGGCGTCGACTTCGATCAGGTGCGGGTCTATCAGGCCGGCGACGACGTGCGCACCATCGACTGGCGCGTCACCGCCCGCACCCAGGAGCCGCACACCAAGCTGTTTCACGAGGAACGCGAACGACCGATTTTCATCATGGTCGAGCAAAGCCGTCGGCTGTTTTTCGGCTCGGGGCTGATGTTCAAGTCGGTGCTCGCGGCCCAAGCCGCGAGCCTGATCGGCTGGGCGGCCCTGGGGCATAACGACCGGGTCGGCGGGCTGGTGTTCGGCGACAACGAGCACTACGAAATCAAACCACGGCGCAGCAAGCAGAGCCTGCTGCAATTGCTCAACCGGCTGGTGCGGGTTAACCAGTCGCTGCACACCGAAAGCGAGCAGAACCGCGACTCGCTCAACATGGCCCTGCGCCGCGCCCGGGAAGTGCTGCGTCCCGGCAGCCTGGTGATCGTGATCTGCGACGAACGCGCCTTGACCGAAGGTTCCGAGCAACAGCTGAGTCTGTTGTCACGCCATTGCGACTTGTTGCTGCTGCCGCTCTCCGATCCGCTGGACCACGCCCTGCCCGCCGCCGGGCTTTTACGCTTCGCGGAGCGTGGCGCGCAGTTGGAACTCGACACCCTGAATTTCGACCTGCGCCAAGCCTATCGCGCCCAGGCCGAAGCCCGCATCGCCCGCTGGGAATTGCTCGCGCAAAAGCTGCGGGTACTGTTGATGCCACTGAGCACCCAGAGTGAAATGGTTGAGCAACTGCGCGAGTACCTGAACCCACAGAAACCGGGGAAAGGTCGATGAGCAGCCTCGAACAACTGCAACCGCTGATGACCCCGCCACCCATCGACTTCTGGCCACCGGCGCCGGGCTGGTGGCTGTTGCTGCTGTTATTGCCGCTGATCGGTTTCGGCCTGTGGCAGTTGCGGCGCTTCATTCCGAACAAACGCCCCATCGTGCGCGCCGAACAGCCGCTGGACCCGGTACGCCTCGCCGCCCTGGTCGAACTGGCGCAAATGCCCAAACCTTACGACGGCGCGCCGGCCGGTGCCTGGCTGCAGCAACTCAACGGCCTGCTCAAACGCCTGTGCCGCAACCATTACCCCTACAGCCAGAGCCACACCCTCAACGGTCGCAAATGGCTGGCATTCCTCGACAACCGCTGCCCGGCTGCTGGCCTGACACGGTGGATGGTGCTGGTGGAAGGCGCCTACAAACCCGAATGCAAACTCGACGACAAGGCCATTGCAGGCCTGACCCACGCCGTCGACACCTGGATTCGCAAACATGTTTGAGTTCGCCTGGCCGTGGATCTTTGCCCTGCTGCCATTGCCGTGGCTGATGCGCGTGCTGCTGCCGGTGGCCGACAGCGGCGAACCGGCGCTCAAAGTCAGCTTCCTAGGCGACCTCGAAGGCCTGACCCGACGCCGTGCTCGCGCCCACCTACCGGCCTGGCGCCAGCAAGCGCCGTTCATCCTACTGTGGCTGTTGCTGCTGATCGCCGCCGCCCGACCGCAATGGCTCGGCGAACCGTTGCCGATTGCTGCCAGTGGCCGCGATTTGCTGGTGGCGGTGGACGTGTCCGGCTCGATGGATTTCCCCGACATGCAATGGCAGGACGAAGACGTCAGCCGCTTGTCGCTGGTCCAGCATTTGCTCGGCGACTTTCTGGAAAGCCGCGAAGGTGATCGGGTCGGGCTGATCCTGTTCGGCAGCAAGGCCTACCTGCAAGCGCCGCTGACCTTTGACCGGCGCACGGTGCGCATATGGCTCGACGAAGCGCGGATCGGCATCGCTGGCAAGAACACCGCCATCGGTGATGCAATTGGCCTGGCGCTCAAGCGTTTGCGCATGCGTCCGGCGCAAAGTCGTGTGCTGATTCTGGTGACCGACGGCGCTAACAATGGCGGCGAAATCGATCCACTGACCGCCGCTCGACTGGCCGCCAGTGAAGGCGTGAAAATCTACCCGATCGGCATCGGTGCCGACCCGGAGCAAAGCGGTACGCTGGGTTTCCTCGGCGTCAACCCGAGCCTGGACCTCGACGAGCCGGCATTGAAGGCTATCGCTGAGGCCACCGGCGGCCAGTACTTCCGCGCCCGCGACGGCAAAGAGCTGGAGGCGATCAGGGCCACCCTCGACAAACTGGAGCCGGTAACCCAGCAACCGACCCAGGCCCGTCCGGCCCAGACGTTGTATCAGTGGCCGCTGGCGTTGGCGCTGTTGTTGAGCATGTTGCTGGTGGTGCGCGAGCGCTGGCCGGACAATCCGCTGCAACGTTTCTTGAGCAAGGATCTGTTTTTGCAAACCCAACTGCCAGACTGGCGCCAACGGCTCAAACGCCTGCGCTTGCGGAGGCGTCGATGAGCGCGCTCTGGCCTTACTGGTTCCGGCCCTGGTGGCTACTGCTGTTGCCGTTGCTGGGCTGGTTGCTCTGGCAACTCTGGCATCGGCAGAAACGCGCCGGGCGCTGGCAGATGATCCTGCCGCCGGCCTTCCACGCGGCACTGCTCAGTGGCGGCAAAGGTCACGACAGTAAATTGCCGTGGGTAGTGCTGGGCCTGGCCTGGGTGCTGACCATTGGCGCGCTGCTCGGGCCGAGTTGGGAACGAGTCGAACAAACCAGCCAGAAACCCGCCGACCCGCTGGTGGTGTTGCTGGAGCTAACCCCGGAAATGCTCGCCACCGACAGCCCACCGACGCGACTGGAACAGGCGCGGCGCAAGCTGTTTGACTTGCTGCAAAGTCGCAGCGATGCCCAGACCGCAATCGTCGTCTACGCCGGCAGCGCTCACACGCTGGTGCCGTTGTCGGATGACTTGTCCACCAGCCGTAATCTGCTGGACGCGCTCAAGCCTTCGTTGATGCCCGAGGCCGGTCATCGCGCCGATCTGGCGGTGGTCAAGGCCTTGGCGCTGCTGGATCAGGGCGCTCTGGGCCAGGGCCGGATCCTGCTGATCGGCTCGTCCCTGACCGAACAGGAACGCCAGGGTATTCGCCGCGCACTGGACGGCAAGTCCACGGAGTTTCTGATGCTCGGCGTCGGCACGCCCGAAGGCGCGCCTGTGGCTCAGGAGGACGGCAGTTTCCTCAAGGACGCCCAAGGCGCGATTCTGGTGCCGCACCTCGACAACCAAGGCCTGAAAGCCTTCGCCAGCGACCTGGGCGGTCGCTACCACTCGTCAAGGCTGGACGACGCTGATCTGGGCGCCCTCGGCCTGCTCGATGGCCCGCGCAACTTGCGTAACGATGGCCAGACCCTGCGCCTCGATACTTGGGCCGACCAGGGTTACTGGCTGTTGCTGCCACTGTTACTGCTGGCCTCCTTTGCCGGACGCCGGGGTTGGTTGTTCTGCCTGCCGCTGTTGTTCCTGATGCCGCAACCGAGTTACGCCTTCGACTTTGAAGACCTGTGGCTGCGCCCCGATCAACGGGGGCTGCATTTGCTCAATCAGGAGCACCCGGCCGAGGCCGCCCAGCATTTCGAAGACCCGCAATGGCAGGGTGTGGCGCTCTATGAAGCCGGCGACTACAGTGGCGCCGCCGAGCGCTTCGCCCAAGGCGACGACGCGCGGGCGCACTACAATCGGGGTAACGCCCTGGCCAAGAGCGGTGAACTGGAAGCGGCGCTGGATGCTTATGACCAGGCCCTGGAGCGCCAGCCGGATTTGCGTCCGGCACTGACCAACAAGGCGTTGGTCGAAGCCTTGATCAAACAGAAAGCCACGCCACCGGCCGTTGAACCGGACAAAACCGAAGGCGACGAGGCCGGGACTGCCAGCGACGGCCCGCCGCCCGGCGCCGCCACCCAGCCTTCGAGCAGCGGCGAGCCGAAATCCGATACCCAGGCCACCGCGCCCGACACCGAACAACCGTCTAACGCGCCGCCGCAACCTGGCGCCAATGAAGTACCGGGCAGCGATCTGGGGGACGAACAAAGCACCACGCCTCCACGGCGCCCGGCCAACGACAGCATTGAAGGCGAACAAGCCCAGGCGCTGGAGCAATGGCTGCGCAAGATCCCGGATGACCCGGGCGAACTGCTCCGGCGCAAATTCTGGTACGAACAGCAACAACATCAGGATCAGGGAAAAATTCGATGACCCGCTTCACCGCTCTCTTGCTCGCGCTGCTCTTCTGGTCCTTTCAGGCCCAGGCTGCGGATCTGGTCGCCAGTGTGGATCGCAGTCGCCTGAACACCGGAGAAACAGTCGAACTGACCCTGGAATCCAACGACGTCACACAGTTCGGCAAACCGGACCTGACACCACTGGAGCCGCTGTTTGAAGTGCGCGGCACCCGCCAGGTCAACCAGTTGACCACGATCAACGGCGACAACCGTGCCACCACGCGCTGGATCATTACCCTGCTGCCCAAGCAAAACGGCAGCGTGGAGATACCGTCGCTGCAACTGGGCGAAGTCCGCAGTCAGCCGATCAGCATCCAGGTGGTAGAGACCGAAACCCAGGACACCAAGAACACCTTGGCGCCGGTATTCATCGAAGCCAGCCTCGATCAGTCCAGCGTGTACGTGCAGGCCCAGGCGATTTTGACCTTGCGCATCTACCATTCGGTGTCGCTGTACGACGACAGCAGCCTGACCCCGTTGCAGATTCCCGATGCGCGCATCGAACAACTGGGCGAGTCGCGCACTTATGAAAAAGTCATCAACGGTCTGCGCCATGGCGTGATCGAAATGCGCTACGCGATCTTCCCCCAACACAGCGGTGTGCTGACCATCCCGACGCAGGTGTTCAGCGCTACCCTGGTCGACGCGCAACCGTCCCAGGATACCAGCGCTCAAGGGCCGAAAACCGGCAAGTTGCTGCGCGTCAGCTCGGCCGAGATCCCACTGACGGTCAAAGCCAAACCCGCGACCTACCCATCCGATTCGCCATGGCTGCCGGCGCGCAGCTTGAGCCTCAGCGAAAGCTGGAGCCCGGAGCCGGATCACGCGCAGGTTGGCGATTCACTGACCCGCAGCCTGACCGTGAAGGCTGAAGGCCTGGCCAGTTCACAGTTGCCGCCGCTGCCCGCGACCGACGTCAACGGCTTGCGCCGCTACCCGGACCAACCGGTGCTGGGCAATCAGAACAGTGAGCGTGGCCTGATCGGCAGTCGTGAAGATCGTGAAGCTTTGGTGCCCGCCCACAGTGGCGCCATCGAGTTGCCATCGGTGGACGTGGTCTGGTGGAACACCTTCGAAGATCACCTGGAACACAGCAATCTGCCGGCCCGAACCCTGCAAGTGACGAATAATCCGAGCCTGGTAGTCGACACCCCGGCGGGTTCTCCACAAGTGAGTTACGGCGCCGACAGCGAAGCCCTGTGGTGGTGGAAACTCAGCACCGTGATCCTGGCCTGTACCACCCTGCTCGGCTTCGGCCTCTGGTGGCGCGCCCGCTGGCAACCGGCGATCCTGCGCGCCGCGCAAACCGGCCCGAGCCCGCGCACCGTGCTCGACGACCTCAAGCGTGCCTGCCAGGCCAACGACCCCCACGCCACCCGCCAGGCCCTCGACGCCTGGGCCCGGCAACAACCGGAAACCCTGGCCGACATGGCGGCGCGTTTTGTGCCGCTGTCGGATGCGCTCGATGGCTTGAACGGCGCGCTGTACAGTGAAACCGGCCAGCATTGGCAAGGCGAAGACCTGTGGCGCGCGACCCGGGCGATCCCGATGGCTGAGCGGGTTCACGACCCGGTGGGTGACAGCGGGTTGCCGCCGCTTTATCCCAAATAGCTGTGAGAAAAGTCGCCTTCGCACCGGTAATCCCGTCTCGCGGACAAGTCCTACAGTAATTATCGACTCGACTGACTGCGCCAACCCGTAGATTCACGCAAAGTCCCGTGCCTTAAAAAGCCACAGGGATGCGCGGATGTTCAGTACGGCCAACGAAGTCGTTTTCAGACTCGATATTGCAGGTTTCCCCTACGACCTTCAGGTACTTGAGTTCCGGGCCAAGGAAGCGCTGAACCAACCTTATGAGGTCAACCTCGAACTGGTCAGCGAACGCCCCGACCTGGAACTTGAGTCGCTGCTGCATCGCCCGGCCTTTCTGACGTTTGGCCCCGACAATTCCGGCCTTCATGGCTATGTCTATCGAGTCGCCCAAGGCGACTCGGGCAAACGCCTGACCCACTATCAGATCACTCTGGTTCCCCGTCTCGCCTATCTTGCTCACCGCCACAATCAGCGCATTTTTCAGCACCTGAGCGTGCCGCAGATCATCGGCAAAGTACTGGCCGATCACGGAATCCAAGCGGATACCTGGCGCTTCCAACTCAACGCAGAGTACCGGCCACGACTCTACTGCGTGCAATACACCGAGTCAGATCTGCACTTCATTCAACGGCTGTGCGAGGAAGAAGGTCTGCACTTTCATTTTCAGCACAGTGCCTCAGGGCATGTGCTGGTGTTCGGCGATGACCAGACGGTGTTCCCGAAACCCGAGAGCCCGACGGCATATGTTCAGGGTAGCGGCATGGTTGCCGAAGCTTCGGTAATTGATCGATTCCATATAAGCCTTGAAACCCGTACCACCCAAGTCAGCCGCCGGGATTACGACTTCGAAAAACCGCGCCTGCAACTCGATAGCGAAAGCAAGAGTTCACAGTTGCCCCTGTTGGAGGACTACGCTTTCCCAGGGCTTTTCACCGAGCGTGATCGGGGCAAGCAACTGGCCAAGCGAACACTGGAGCGCCATCGCGCCGATTACCGGCAAGCCCGTGGGCGCGGTGATCAAAGCGTCATGCGCAGCGGGCATTTCGTTGACATGACCGAACACCCACGCGGCGACTGGAATGGTTTGTGGTTGCTGATCGAGGTTGAGCACGTCGGCAAACAACCTCAGGTGCTGGAAGAGTCAATAACGCACGTTAACCCTGATGACGGCTTCAGCCAGGGTTACCGCAATCAGTTCATCGCGACACCTTGGGACGTGCCGTTCCGACCGCCACTTGAACACCCCAAACCCCGCATGACCGGCAATCAGCATGCCGTGGTGACTGGGCCGCCCGGTGAAGAGATCCATTGCGATGAGTACGGTCGGGTAAAGGTTCAGCTGCTGTGGGACCGTGACGGTCAGCGCAATGAGCATTCCAGTTGCTGGCTGCGAGTCGCCACTGGCTGGGCAAATGACCGCTATGGCAGCGTGCTGATCCCGCGAGTAGGCATGGAAGTACTGGTGGGCTTCAGCGAGGGCGATCCCGACAAACCTTTTGTGCTGGGCTGCTTGCCTAACGCGGCGACACCCGTGCCGCTGGACCTGCCCGCCGAACAGACGCAAAGCATCTTTCGCAGCCAGAGCAGCCCCGGCGGCGGCGGTTACAACGAGTTGCGCATCGAGGACAGAGCCGGCTCAGAGGAAATAGCCCTGCGAGCCCAGCGCGATTTCGTACAGCTCGTGCTCAACGATGAACGCATTCAGGTCGACAACCAACGCACCGTCGTGGTCGGCGGCATCGCCAGCCACGACCTGCGCGCAGAAGAACAACTGTGCATTCACGGCAACCGCCTCACCGAACTCAAACAGGACGATCACCTGCTGGTGCTGGGCGAGCAACACATTCGCGTCAACAATCAGCGACTCAGCGCCTCGCAGCATATCCACCTCAGCGCCGGGCAACAGGTTGTCCTCGATGGTGGAGCCCACCTGACGGTCAAGGCTGGCGGTCATTGGCTGACGCTGGGACCGGAAGGCATTCTCAGCAGCGTGGCGATTGTGCCGGGCGGCGCCCCGGCCGTGGGCATGCCGGCAGTGCCGCTGATGCCGGGTGCATTGTCGCTGCGCAAGGTGACCTTCGATGCAGCGCGGCAACGCCATGCCCTGGTGTCAAACCGCAGCTCACGCTGCCTGATTTGCGAGGCGGCCCGAGCATGAGCCTCTCAACTTCACTGCCGGCAGACCTGCCCTGGGGCGAGCAACAGGCGTTTGTGTTGCTGGATGGCGCGACCCTCAGCGATCTACCGCAACGCTTGAAACAATTGAGTCCCGGCGCAAACACCCTTGCGCTGTACGACTGCCCGCCCTTCACCGAGCTGCGGGATATTTCACCGCTGTTAGTGATGATCGAGCAGCCTGCGGCGCCAATTTTTCAGTTCTATCTGGAGCACGCACACGAGGAATGGGGCGTGTTGCTGTTCAGCCCGGAGTCGACGGATAGCGTTGTCCGCCACTTGCGCAAATTGCTGACAGTCGAGCTGTCGCAGGGTCAGCAGGTGTTCCTGCGCCTGGCCGATGCCGGCGTGCTGCACGGCTTGCTCAGCAGCGGCGATCAGCGCTTGTTTGGCCCGGTTTCTTGTGCCGTGATTGCCGACTGCGTCAGCGCCAACTGGCATCGCCATCAGCCACGCCTGACC